>SDBT01001046.1_pt1 | contig 47223 bp, 36 predicted proteins | sample 2277101 | NCBI WGS metagenome assembly SDBT01 (sample SAMN10404973, study PRJNA504765) | marine sediment metagenome | isolation source: marine sediment core GS10_PC15, 103 cmbsf | place: Arctic Ocean: Southern Knipovich Ridge | collected 2010 | reverse complement strand
AGGCTCAAAAGGTCTACTATACCCTTTATGATACCTTAAAGGAGCCTCGATGGCACGTCTTTTCTGACTTTATGTCCAATTTGACAACATCAGATATGAGTTCTCATTGGACAAAATTTAGGTTATAGTCAGCCAGAGCGGCAAAAGCGCTAAAGCAATTATTGAGATGATAAATAATCCCATAGACTAATGGGCTAATACCGGAGATACAATAATGCCAAAATCGCTCATAGTAGTTGAGTCACCAGCCAAAATCAGAACGATAAGCAAGTTTCTGGGCAGCGGTTTTACTGTAAAGGCCTCCATGGGGCACGTTCGGGATCTGATGGAGAAGGAGCTATCAGTGGATGTGGAGAACGGATTTGACCCCAAATATGTTGTAATCAAAGGCAAGCAGAAAGTGATCAAGGAGATCAGAGAAGCCGCCCAGAAAGTTGATAATATAATGTTAGCCACAGACCCGGACAGAGAAGGAGAGGCTATCTGCTGGCATCTGGCTCACGAGTTGAAACGATCTAAGAAGCCTATCAGCCGCATAACCTTCAACGAGATCACAAAAAACGCTGTGCAAAATGCAATCAAGCACCCGGTCGCGATCGATCAGGATCTGGTGGACGCTCAGCAAGCCAGACGAGTTCTGGATCGGCTGGTTGGCTATCAGATCAGCCCTATACTGGGTAGAACCATAAAATGGGGACTCAGCGCAGGACGAGTACAGTCGGTAGCAGTCCGACTTATATGCGAGCGGGAGGCCGAAGTAGAGGCTTTCATACCGGAGGAGTTCTGGACGATTGCAGCAAAACTGAAGGGTGAGGATACCGATCCGTTTTTGGCAAAGCTGTTCCAGATAAGTAAAAAGAAGGCGAAAGTAGAGAACGAAGACCAGGCAAAAACCGTCGTGAAGGAGGCAGGCGGAGAGAAATTCATCATAGAGAAGGTTAACCGCAGGGAGCGGAAGAGAAACCCTGTACCTCCCTTCATCACCAGCAGACTCCAGCAGGAAGCGGCGCGCAAATTAAGATTCACAGCCAGAAGGACTATGAGTGTAGCGCAGCAACTCTATGAGGGGATGTCAATAGGCGACGAGGGCATGGTAGGGCTGATAACGTACATGCGTACTGATTCCACACGCGTTGCTCAGGAAGCTGTGGACTCGGTACGAACATTCATCGGTGATAAATACGGTTCGGATTATCTCCCCGCCAAACCTGTGTATTACAAAAGCAAAAAAGGCGCGCAGGACGCTCACGAGGCCATCCGACCCACGGCAGTAATGCGGACACCTGAGAGCATAAAAAAATACCTGAAAAAAGACCAACTTGCGCTGTATAGCCTTATATGGAAGCGGTTCGTCGCAAGTCAGATGAAACCTACCATATTCGATGTCACAACGGTGGATATTAAGGCAGGAAAATACACCTTCCGGGCAAATGGCTCCATCATAAAGTTCAAGGGTTTCATGTCAGTCTATATGGAGGGAAGGGATGACAGTTCAGACGAAGACAGGGAATCCATCCTACCGGAACTGGTGGAGGGACAGGTACTTCAACTACTTGGTATTACGCCTGAGCAGCATTTCACACAGCCACCTCCCAGATACTCCGAATCGACCATTGTGAAAGTGCTGGAGGAAAATGGCATCGGCAGGCCCAGCACCTACGCAAGTATTATATCCACTATACAGAGTAGAGATTACGTGATTAAGGATAAGGGCAGATTTGTGCCCACAGAGGTAGGGCGATTGGTGAATAACGTTCTGATAAAAAGCTTCCCGGACATCCTTGATGTGAAGTTCACCGCGAAAATGGAAACTGAACTGGACGACATAGAGGATGGCAAGAGAAAATGGGTTGAGGTTCTGGAAGAGTTCTACGGCCCTTTCAGCCAATCACTGAAAGAAGCCCCGGATAATATCAGAGCGGCGAAGAAGGATATGGAAGAGGAGACCGATGAGGTCTGCGAGGTATGCGGCGAGAAAATGATCATCAAGTGGGGCAAATTTGGCAGATTCATGGCGTGTACCGGCTATCCTGAGTGTAAGAATACAAAGGAGCTTGATCAGGCAGGAAAAGGCTCTGAGGAACCGGAGCCCATCGAAGAAGTCTGCGATTTGTGCGGAAGTCCAATGGCCATCAAAAATGGCAGGTATGGCAAGTTCCTCGCGTGTACCGCCTATCCAGAATGCAAGAACACGAAAAAGATAGGCCAGGAGAAGAGCGTCCCGGACGAACCCAGCGATGAAGTGTGCGAGAAATGCGACAGTCCAATGGTCATCAAAACTGGACGATTTGGCAGATACCTCGCGTGTACCAAGTATCCGAAATGTAAATCAACGAGACCGTTGAGCATAGGTGTAGATTGCCCCAAAGAGGATTGCGATGGATACATAGGTGAGAAGCGAAGCAAGCGCGGCAGATCATTCTATGGATGCAGTAAATATCCCGATTGCGATTTCGTCCTGTGGAATAAGCCCGTTACCCAGAAATGTCCTGAATGCGGCGCGCCTTTCCTCGTAGAGAAAACTTCCAAAGCGAAGGGCGAATTCCTGGCATGTATGGATAAAGAATGCGGATTCACCAAATCCCGTGATTGATCGGCTGGCTGGCAGTGCTGGAATCCTGCGCAATATAGCTGATGGGCTGTAGGGGCAGGTTTTATCTGACAAAATGGTGTTTGCAGAACCATCAATATAGGATAAGCAGTAACCGGTATCTCGAACAGGAAACCTCAAACCTGCCCTTTCCGCGAGGCTCCCACAAATATCCTTACTTCCACTTTCCCTCATCGATCTCAAGTTTTGCCAGCAGTGGCTCCCACCATGCCCTGTTTTTCTTGTACCACAAGACCGTTTCTCTGAAGCCATTCTCAAAAGAAATCTCAGGTTTCCAGCCAAGCTCGGAACGGATTTTTGTGGAATCCAGAAGATAGCGCCGATCGTGGCCGGGACGATCCTCAACATAGCCCTTATATGACTGATCCAGATCCATTATGTCCAGAATAAGATCCGCGACCGTCTCAATGTCCACCTCAATGCCGCTGCCTATGTTATAGGTTTCGCCAATCTTCCCACATTTCAGAATGAGATCGACGCCGGCGCAGTGATCATTGACGTGCAGCCATTCCCGCTTGTTGCGACTGCTTTTGTATAAGGTCATTTTCTTGTTTCCCAGTACGCGTATTGTGAAATACGGGATCAGCTTCTCCGGGAATTGATACGGGCCATAGTTATTGCTGCAAATCGATATAGTAATTGGCAGGTGATAGGTTTCGAAGTAGGAGCGTACAATCAGGTCGGCAGCAGCCTTTGAGGAGTTATAGGGTGTACGCGGTCGGTAAGGCGATTCTTCTTTAAAGTTCTCATCTGAGTCCAGGGGCAGATCCCCATATACTTCGCAGGTGGAAATATGATGGAATCTGGGAACTCCAGTATCTACTGCCGCTTGAAGAAGCCTTTGTGTTCCCAGAGTATTAGTCTGGTAGAAAACTTCCGGGTTTACAACAGCACGGCTGTTGTGAGATTCAGCGGCGAAATTTACAATGTAATCAGGTTTGTGATGCTTGAAGAGAAAAGCGATCAGGTCATAGTTGTTGATGTCGCCCTTGATGAAAATATATCGATCGGGGTACTTCTCTGCCACATCTGCCAGGTTTTCCAGATTACCCGCGTAGGTGAGCAAGTCATAATTTATCACCAGATCATCCGGGTACCGGGATAGCCAATAACGAATGAAATTTGAGCCGATAAAACCGGCGCCGCCTGTAACGAAAATGCTGGCCATATTTAGTGCCCTTATTGCTGTTCAGCCAGGAACTCATCAACAGTCTTAGTTTTGACAATGGATTTTGCTTTCTTCATCATCTCCTCATCAAGGCTAATGAGGGTTGTACCAAACTCGAAGGCGATCTGAACAACAACAGCGTCCATGATTCCCATATCTGTCCGCATTGCTATGTCAGACACCATTTCTGTCCGCCTGGCTTCTGGTCCCACAAAATTCATTGTATTGATGCTTTGTAGTACCTGTTTTATTCTTTCAGCCAATCGTTGGGAACTGGTTCTTCTTTTTATAGCGTTGGTTACCTCAGATAGAACGCTATAGGGCTGGATAGCAATAATTTGCGCTTCCTCCACCGCCTCAAGTAACCATCGGCATTGCTCATGCTTCTCTTCCTGATTCCGCAGAGCAGCCAGGATGACGGAACTATCAAGGGTTACAGCCAACCGCTATCTCCTTCCCCGCAGTGCTCTTATCTCGTCAACTGCCGAAGCGCCTTCCCAACGTTTTGAGACGTCCGCAGCCAGCGCTACGAATTGCGACCATATTTTCTCGGTTTTATCTACGTCAATTACATTCTCATGAACAAACGCTCTATCGCTTTTGGTGGCTTCCTGTTTTGTGTCACCTGGACGTTTCCTGAGACGCTTACCTTCCCGTATTTGCCAACTGCCTCTCATTTTGTCTTTCATAACGCTGCTCCTGAACCTGCTGCGGCTGTTAGCCTTTCCAATGGTAATCCCCGATACTATTATATCACATCCTGTCATAATAATGTAGAGAAAAATCTGACAACTCCGGCGGCATTCGGGGGCAGAATTGAATGCCAGAACCAGGCATAGAGTTTATGTCTCAAAGCCGTCGGGACAGGAATGTCCCGACTATAGTGGTTGTGGAGAATATCACTACAGCCGATAGAGTTCCCACTAACCGATAGTCGGGGTTTTCCAACCCCGACCGAATAGCAATTCCCAATTCGCCATCAGTATTTTTCCAGTCCCGTTTGGCAGAATGAAGCATTCCATCATGCCACTACGCCAGATTCTGGACGAAAAGTTTATGCTTAGTGGTTCAATCGGTAAGTTCGTATCGCCAAAATACCCGTAGGGGCACGCTGCGCGTGCCCGGGCACAAGCATTGTGCCCCTACGAATAACAACACCTATTTGTCAATTGAACCACTTAGATGCCAGAATCCAACATTGACAGTATTGGCACAAACATGCTAGAATTAAAGACCTAATTCAACAGCAAGTGACCGATAACGACCAATGTTGCTTACCTTCCGTTCCCTGGTTTTTATACAATAAATCCAGAATTGGAGGCGATGAGACATGCCGGCTAATCTTCCGCCGCAGTATTATGCGGCTCAAAGGAGGTTGAGGTACGCAAGGGATGTCGAGGAGCAGCTCGAAATCCTTACAGAGATGCAGGCTATCATGCCCAAACATAAGGGCACGGATAAGCTGAGAGCAGAATTAAGATCCAAAATCGCCACTCTGAGGAAAGAAGCTCAGAAGCCAGGTACCAAGCGTAAGAGGTATGATGGTTATAATATAGACAGGCAGGGAGCTGGACAGGTAGCCCTGGTAGGCTTTCCCAATGTGGGGAAATCTACCATCGTCGCCGGTTTGACGAATGCAGATGTTCAGATAGCGGAGTATCCATTCACGACTACGAAACCAGTTGTGGGGATGATGCCCTTCAAGGACATCAGTATACAGTTGATCGACACTCCGCCTATCTCGGCTGATTTCATGGACCGATTCTTACCGGAACTGCTCAAGAGAGCCGATCTCCTCCTGTTGATCGTGGACATCGGCAGCGATGACGCGCTGGAGCAGATTGAAACGGTACTGGATAAGCTGGCTGATTCCAAAATCAAGCTCTCCATGGATGAGACAGAGCATGACGATGAATACTTCTACAAAAAAGCTGTTGTGGTAGCAAATAAGAGGGACATGGAGGGAAGCCGGGAGCGACTCGATATATTGAAGGAGTTTTACTCACAAAAGTTTCCCATAACAGTGATATCCGCAACGGAAAAATCTGGCTTTGAGCAATTGAGGAGGCGGATCTATGATGTTTTAGGTATTATAAGAGTCTATACTAAGGCCGTGGGGAAGAAAATAGACCTCACAGACCCAATAATTCTCAAGCATGGGAGTACAGTTATTGACGCAGCGGCGGAGATCCACAAGGAATTCTTCGCAGATCTGAAATTCGCAAGGATATGGGGCGATGGACAGAATAAATACGACGGTCAGCGGGTTAGCCGAGATCATCCTTTGGAAGACGAGAATGTTCTGGAATTCCACATCTCGGAATGATACCCCATTGTTCTACAGGAGGAAGTTAAATGGAAAAATTATCAGTAGCTATATTGGGATCAACAGGAATGGCTGGTCAACAGTTCATGCCGTTTCTGGCAGACCACCCATACTTTGACCTGAAAGTGTTATCAGCATCGGAGCGTTCGGCAGGTAAACCATATAAAGAGGTGGCTAAATGGTACCAGGAAAATCCCATACCCAGGGGATATGAGGATGTACGAGTTGTCACTATAGAAGATGTGCTTGAGAAAACGGATATTGACATCGTTTTTTGCGCGCTGCCTTCGGAGATAGCGCAGGATTGGGAACCGGCGTTTGCAGAAAAAGGCGTGACAGTATTCAGCGACGCAGGATGCTTCCGCGATGAATCGGACATACCCGTCATAATACCGGAGATCAATCATCCGCACATGAAATTGCTGTCAATACAGACAGAAAGCCGGGGATGGAAGGGCGGCATCGTCAAGAATCCGAATTGCACTACCGTGGCCGCTGCTATGGCTCTTGGGCCATTGCGAAAGTATGGGATCAAGCGTGTCAACCTGGCCTCCATGCAGGCTGTATCCGGCGGCGGGTATAGTGGCGTACCGTCTATGGCTATTCTGGACAATGTCATCCCCTATATCGAGGGCGAAGAGGAAAAGGTCGAGTATGAAAACCTGAAGATATTGGGCGAGCTTGATGAGGAAAAGGCGGAAATCAAGCTGTATCCAGCGGTTTTTTCGGCCAGTTGTCATCGAGTAGCTACATTATACGGCCACATCGAGGCGCTCTTTGTTGAGTTTGAGAACGATGTGGAGATCAAAGACGTGAAGCGCAGCCTCCGGGAGTTCTCCAGCAAGCCGCAGGAACTGAAGCTTCCCACCGCACCGAAGTACCCTATCGTCCTCTTTGAAGATCCATACAGACCGCAGACCAGGCTTGATAGAAACGTAGGTGAGCCGCACAGATGCAGAGGTATGGCTACCGCTGTGGGACGGGTCAGGCACGATAAGGATAAAAACAGAATAAAGATGATAGCTCTTTCACACAATACAGTCCGTGGAGCCGCCGGAAATCTTGTTCTGGCAGCCGAACTGGCGCTGAAGGATGGGCTGATCTAACAAGAAAGCAGTCGGCGGCGAAGTCCATTTTGTCCGGGAGGGCGAAGCTCCCGCTGAGCCGTTGACAGTAAACGGTTCGCCGGGAGGCTCTCCCTCCCACACGCTGACCAAAACTTCAGAGGACTTTTCGAGCGATAGTCGGGACTTTCCAGTCCCGACAGTATGCTCAATTCGGTAAATCCTTTTTTGGATTACTATAGATTCACTGGCTCTCCCTTTTTGCTGGACTCCTGCATCGCGGCTATGATCCGGGTTGCAGCCAATCCATCCTCCCCTGTAACCATAGGCTTTTTGTCGTTGATCACGCAGTCAACAAAATGCCTGATGCTCTCTATCGCAAATCCCATAGGCCTACCGTGGATTGTGGGGAGGACTAAGACATCAGGATTGCTGGCCTTTTCGCTGGTATACTGCCGAATAACGCCATTACTGCTGAGATCTATATAAACCGCGCCTTCGCTGCCTACGACCTGGCATTTGAAATCTATCACCGTGGGTAAGCTATCCGGCAGGATCCAGCAGTTTTCGACTGTGGCCACGCCGCCGTTCCTGAACTCAAGTATAGCCTCGTAAAAGTCAGGCGTATCAATACCTCTTCCCTTGAGCACTTCGGATCTGGAAACGGCATACACCTTGATTACCTCATCGTTAAACATCCATCTTACCAGATCCACAGCATGGCTGCCAACGAACCACACTACCTCTGATTTGGACGCCCAACTGAGCATTTTGGTGGGGACAAATATGGTGTCGCTCAGTCTGATATACATGAGCATAGGCTTGCCCAACTGCCCTTGCTCTATGGCAGACTTTGTATTGACGAAGGGCGGATTCCATCTGTTGTGAAAGTCCACCATGAACTTGATGTCCCCCGCCTCTTTCACCGCCGCGAGTATTCTTTCGCAATCCTCCACGGACGTGGCCAGGGGTTTCTCAATGAGGATGTGCTTGCCTGCCTTTGCAGCGGCAACAGCTATTTCAGTATGCGCAAAATCCGGGGTGGCGATGGATACCGCTGATATATCATCCCGTGCCAGAAGTTCCATATAATCTGAGTAGTAGTCCTTCGCGCCGTATTTCTTCGCTATTTCCTTTGCTCTATCCTCTCTCAGATCACATACTGCCTTGAACTCCACACCCGGGGATGAAGAGTAAACCTTAGCGTGCATCTCACCCCATAACCCGGTACCAATAGAACCGAAACCAATCTTTTCCACGAAACGTCACCTCCATTAAGCATTTTGGATTCGCGATTTTTGGTTGCTTCAGAATCGGGACAGGAATGTCCCGGCCATCGTCAATAGACGGGGTTTTCTAACCCCCCTCGGCAATTATCCCAGAATATTTCCCAAAACTAACCGGGTGATCATTTGTCTGACCATTGCCATTGCTGAAGCCGCCAACCATCCCCCTCTATGGCGAGGGCTCCCACATATCCGGGAGCGGGCATTAGAGATTCCAGCGACCAACGGTCAGCTTCCTGAACATCTCCCTCTACTTTCAACAGACGGGCTGGCTCTCCCGGTGCCAGTGAGACGTCAAACTGATCCAGAGGATGAGCTAGTCCATTTCCAATTGCTTTGATATAAGCTTCCTTGCGCGTCCAGCAGTTAAAGAATGCCTCTTGCTTTTCATTCGATGGCAGCGTATTTAAAATGGCATTTTCGCTCTCTGAGAAGAACCGGGCGGCAATCTGATCAAGCTCCGGGACCTCCTGAATATATTCCAGATCAATACCAATCTCACGGCCGCGCGTGAATCCATAGAGAGCGAGTTCGTGCGAATGCGCCAGGTTGAACCGAATTGTCTCCTCGCCTGCCCTCCCTGCCAGATATGGCTTTCCATAAGTGCCATAGGAGAACCTTAATCGGCTTGGCTTGATTCTCAGGTAAAGGCTGAGAATGTTTCTCAGCATACCACGACCGACGATAAAGCGCTTTCTATCTCGGCCGAAGTAGAATCGATCGGCTCTCATACGCTCATCTCTGGAGAGTGTTTGTGTCAGTTTTTCCAGAGTTATGGCCGGCTGATCAAGCGCGGCGCGCCAGACATGAATTTCGTTGTCCGGCAATGTTATATGGCTTGATGGAGAAACCGTAGAATACTCATTAACTGTCATAGCATTACTTTGCCTGTGCCTCATCCAGACAAGTTCGCAACTGTTCAGCCACTACTCTAACATAAGGCTCTCGTAACATACTTGTGTGATGTCCAGGCATCTTATAAACATCCAGTCCGCCAGCAGCCAGTTCATACCATTTACTGTGCGGTTCCTTCCTGCGTAACTCAGACATGAAGTAGGTGATCCGCCCCGGGTAGACCTGAGGCACATAACGGGCATGAACCTGAATCATAAAGCTCCTAATATGCTTAATATAGTTGATGCGGCGCTGAATATAGCTTATGTGTCGCGGGATAGAGGAATAGGCAAACCGGTGATAGTATTTCCTGTAATACCTATTTAGAAGACCTCTGAGAACTTGGCGCAACTGCCTATGCCGCAAATGGTAAAACAGACGACGGCTATAGTGACTCAGTGATCTTCGAGAACTGGGAGAGCTGGATGAGCCGGGAGTATCTGATTCCGATGAATTTGCTGGAATAGACCAAAAGCGATATGTAGTGTCCATCAGTACCAGTAAAGCTACTTCCTGGGATTGCTCAAGCAATTGCTGGGCCGCCTCCAGGGCTATCCATCCCCCTGTACCTGATCCGCCTAAAAAATATGGCCCCTCAGGCTGAACTGCCCGTATCTCTTCGATATAACAAGCTGCCATATCCTCATATCTGGTAGGTGGCCTTCTCTCCCCATACATTCCTCTTGCTTTCAGAGCATAAAAAGGCTGCTCCTGACCGAGATAGCGCGCTAGAGCGAAGTAGTTCAGAACTTCACCCAGACACCCATGTATACAAAAGAAAGATGGTCTGGAGCCACTGGATTGGATCGGAACCAGCAAGGACGAAGATGATGACTTCCCTTTCTGACCAAGAATAGTGGCTAATTGCTCAATGGTGGGCGACTGGAAGAGGATTGTCAGGGGAAGATTTCTGCCAAACGCTTTCTGAATCTGAGCGAACATCTGCGCAGCTAACATGGAATCGCCGCCTAACTCAAAGAAATTGTCGCGGATGCCGATACTCTGGACGCCAATGACCTGTTCCCAGATCTCAACCAGTTCTCTTTCCACCGGCGTGCGCGGCGCCACGAACTCCGCCTTTGCCCCTGGCTGAGTGGAATCAGGCATCGTCAACCCCAGCTTTTCTGCCAGACCAATGCGCTGAAGTTTGCCCGTAGGGCCTTTGGGTATTTCGCCCACGATCAGTATCCGGCGCGGAACTTTGAAATTAGCTATCCGCCTGGCAGCAAATTCCTGAATGCTGGTTTCCGTGGCAAATCGTTTCTCATGCAGAACCACGGCGGCAGCCACATCCTCGCCCAATTTGCTGTGCGGAACTGCGAAAGTAACAGCCTGCATAACAGCGGGATATTTCATGAGGACTTCATCAACTTCCCGCGGCGAAATCTTCTCTCCAGCCCTGTTGATGATCTCTTTTAGCCGCCCCGTGATGAAAAGATAGTTGCTGGTATCCAGATGGCCCTGATCGCCTGTGCGAAACCATCCGTTGGTAAATGCGCTTTTGTTGGCCTCCGGGTTATTCTCATACCCACGCATGACATTATCGCCGCGGATCACAATCTCGCCTTTTTCGCCCGCGGACAGCAGGTTACCTGTTTCATCCATAATGGCAACTTCTGGCCCCGCTGACATACCCACCGAACCTGCCTTCCGCCCACCCGGCGGCAGCGGATTGCTGGTCATCTGATGCGCAGCTTCAGTCATTCCGTAGGATTCGATCACCGGAGCGTCAAACTCTTTCTCCAAAGCCGCCATCACCTGCGGTGGCAGAGAAGCAGAGGAGGAGCGTATGAATCGCAGTGGGCATCTTTCAATGCTTTGACGGTTAGATGATGCGCGCGTCAGGATCGCCTGGTGCATGGTGGGTACTGCTGTATACCACGTGGGATGAAATTCATCCATCCACTCAAAGAATCTGGGAGCGTAAAAGCCCGGAGCGCAAACAATGCTTGCACCAGCCGCCAGTGATGAAAGTATCGCCCCCATGAGACCGTGTATATGAAACAGCGGCATCACGTTGAGACACCGATCATCCGCGCTCAAATGCAAAGTTTTCCGAATGTTGTTGGCGGAAGTGCAGATATTGGTGTGCGCGAGTGGAACGATTTTGGGACGTGATGTTGTGCCCGAAGTGTGCAGAATTAAAGCCACATCATCAGGTTGCGCGAAACCATCATAAACAGGCCGCTGGCGTTTATCACATTTAAGTCTGAAGATGCCAGCCTCTCCCTTTAGCACAGGTGAGAGCTTAATGACAGGGATGCCTCGAGAGCGTGCTACGTCTATAGCTGGCGACTCTATTCCTGACTGAATTATCAGTGCTTTGGCATTTAAATCAGAGAGGTAAAACTCAAATTCGCTGGAGCGATAGGCTGGGTTAAGCGGCGCGCTGGTTGCACAGGCGGATACGGCTAAAAAGGCAAGTGCCATCTCCGGGCCATTGGGAAGCACAATAGCAACGCGGTCATTGCGACCCACGCCCATTGAGTTCAACGTTCTAACCATATCCTCAATGTGGGTATGCAGATGACTGTATGTAAGAGGATCACGCTCAAGGCCAGCAATAGCGGTCGCGTTGGGAATTCTCTCAGCTTGAGCTTCGAGCAGATGATAGACACACTGAACCTGTGGAAGTTCAGGCAATTCCCCTCGTCCAGGCTCTTTTGCGCTTTTTCTTGTTGGTTTTACAGTGCTTTCCACAATTATTGATGTCCGCATTATATCATCAAAAGCTGTTTTGTGTCAAACGTATCTTATCGTCTGATCTTCTTTATAGACGTCCAGATGCCGCCGGTTTGCTTTGCAATAGTCCGCTGGAAAGGCTCATCTCTACCCATCACATCTATGGTAATTTTGGATCGTTTGGCAGCTCTCAGCACATCCTGAACCTGGTATGTTCCCTTCACATACTCATCTGTAACAAGGATAAAGTGTCTGTCAGCGCCTGGTCGGAACTTGACCTCGGAGATGGCTTTCATGAGTGCATCCAGTGCCCGTTCACCGCCGCTGACCTTTATGGATTTCAATATTCGTCTGATCTCTTCTACATCGGATGTCTGCGGTGATATAGTAATGTCCATGCCCAGCCATTCATAAACCATGCTGTGATGAAACCTGACCACTCCCAGAGTAAAATCCAGATCGGCTTTCTGAAATTTATCCAGCATTCTGTTCAAATATTTTGCTACAGCATCTATATCATTTTGCATACTCGCACTTGTGTCAATGATAAACACTATGTCAGATTTGCGGCTGCTTCCGGTGTTTACAACGTGCTGTGCTATCTCCTGAAGCGCTCTGGCGAGGGGAAGGTCCGCTTCATCATAGACTTCGAATTTCTCACTCACTGAATCATCCATTACGGATATTTCGCGTCGGTTTACAGATGCAAGTCCGCCCTGGGTACGTCTGCCGCTGCCAGAACCTTCATTCCGCCCACGTCCCTGAGAGGGCGCGCCTGTCGCTGATGCTTCGTGAGAAAATGGGCTGGATAGAGATGGCTCCAATAAAACGCTCGTATCTACTGTCGGAATATCAGTCTTGAATATAATTTCGTCCGCTTTATTAGCCACAACCGGGCGTTCGGGCAATCTATCGGTGGAAGGCTTCGGAGCCTCCATGGAAGCCATGCGAGTTTTTTTGATGGGATCAAAGATTCTTTCGGGTATGCGCGGCAGAGGCTTGGTGATGGAGTCCGGCATATTTATCAGATCGGCATGAACGGCGTCAAATCCTTTATAAACACGGCCGTAAACAATAATATCTTTCAGAGCAAAAACCAGAGTTAGATGCAGGATCATGGAGATCAGAAGGGCGATTCTTCCGGTTTGCCGTCGCTGCACTTCTCATCCTCCGGGGTAAGGGCAACCGCTGGCCGGACAGCGTAGAACGAGGCTGCCGGCCCGTTTTGCCTACATCGCTATTTTTATCATTGAGTGCGAGCTAATGCTCATGGCGTCTGCTTAGTTTCTGGCTTTTCCGGGTGGCTGTATACTTCGATCTCTCTGATCGCGGCCGGGCCTTTTCTGTATATCTCGTAAAGGTCTATGCGTCTGCGGGATCGGCCTGTGCCTAGATAATCAATTTTATGATTCAGTATTGCGTCGTCCTTGCCGGGTGTTCGGGTCGTGATAACTCCATCGCTTTCCGTTCTGGTGACTTGCAGGCTGATTTTATCCGTTTTAACGTTTACGCGGTGGTCAAAGCGCGGTATATCCATTTTGTATCGGTCTGAGTAAACCCGTTGTCTTCCGCTTACGCTCCCTACTCCCCCCACGCCTTTCCATTTGCCAGTTCCCTTATCCCAGTAAAAGAGCTTGTAGGCTACGACGTTGCGGCTGTATACTACGATCCTGTTTATCTGTCTCTCTTCAGGCAATATAATGTTATATACGCGTTTCGGAGGATCTACGACTCCCCAGGTTGCTATATCACCATCGTTAGTCCGTGGGCTTGACGCTTTCGTCCCATGAGAGCTGAGGGCATAATTTTCGCTCCATTTCTCCGTAAGAAATGACGAAAATTTCTGACCACATCCCGATATTAGTAAAACGACGGACAGAAGAAAAAAGATGACCACAAGTTTTCGATATTCCATGTCTTAGTTACACTCCACCAATATCCATCATCCAGTATCCAGTATCCAGCATCCAGTATCCAGCATCCAGTATCCAGTATCCAGCATCCATCATCCAGTATCCAGCACCCGACCGTCGTTCATCTCTATAATCCTGTCAGCGCTTTTTCTGAGTTGCTCATCGTGCGTGACAACTGCGAATGCGGTATTTCTTTCCCGGCAGAGGCTTTCCACAAGATCCATTATGCTTGTACTATTTCTGGTATCCAGATTAGCCGTAGGCTCATCGGCAAAGACGATCAGCGGATCATTCGCGAGTGATCTGGCAAATGATACCCGCTGCTGTTCGCCGCCGGAAAGCTGCGATGGCCTGTGATTCAGTCTGTCGGGCAGCCCTACTTGTTCCAGCAATTCTCTAGCTTTATCTTCTGCTTCCTGGCCTTTTACGCCGCCGATTTCCATTGCAATCATGACGTTTTCCAGAGCTGTCAGGTAAGGGATAAGGTTGAACAATTGAAATACAAATCCCACTTTTTCCCTGCGCACCAGCGACAAATCCTGATTCTCATAGTCGATCTCTACACCGTCAATCATCAGTTTACCCGATGTGGGCTGCAAGATACAGCCCAGGAGGCTTATGAGTGTGGTTTTTCCTGAGCCACTCTCGCCCATGAGCACCACCAGTTCTCCCTGACTGATAGACATACTCACATCGTTCACGGCAATTACTGCTTCGCTTCCCTCGCCGAATTGCTTCGTGATATTTTTACCTTCCACAAGAATCGCGTTATCCATTATTCATCACCCGTGATTCCAAGCAAGTTTAGTAAAAGATTTTCAAGTTTTTCTCTCTTGGGTCCGGGACTGGAAAGTCCCGTCTATCGGTAACAATAAAGTCCCCACTGACCGATAGTCGGGGTTTTCCAACCCCGACCGAATAGCAATTCCGAGTACGCGTTATCCATTATTCATCACCCGTGATTCCAAAGCAAGTTTAGTAAAAGATTTTCAAGTTTTTCTCTCCTGGGTTCGGGACTGGAAAGTCCCGTCTATCGGTAACAATAAAGTCCCCACTGACCGATAGTCGGGGTTTTCCAACCCCGACCGAATAGCAATTCCGAGTATCGGTTCGGGACAGGAATGTCCCAACTATCGTCGATACGTGGGGTTTTCTAACCCCGACAAGAGGTTTAAGATCATCTTCTAAAACTTGCTTATTGAGGCTGAATATCTATATCTATTTTCATATATTGACCGCGTTTTTGCATCAGTGTGTGCAAGTGCTTCGGGCTATCGAAGATCAGTTGGCTATTTTGCACGTTCTGATTATATTTTGCGCTTTCCACTCCATCGACTACCACAGAGTATTTCCAGTCGCTCTGAGCGACATAGGCCAGATGCTGGTTGTCCGGGCTGAATACGACGGTATCCTGCATAATATTGTCGTATTCTTTACCATCTTCCCCATCTCTCACCACTGACCATTTATTAACACGACGCACTGTATATGCTACGTGCTTGCCATCCGGGCTAAATGCGATACAATTTCCTTGAACGCGATCGAATTCACTTCCCTGTTTGTCATCCATTACAAAGACCTGCTTGAACCCCTTTTTAGCCATATAAGCCAGATGCTTGCCATCCGGGCTAAATGCGATACATTCAACCTCGCCAGGTGCATCTTTTTCCTGCCCATCGACCACCAGGACGCTATCCCTGATCTTTTGCACGGCGTAAGCCATGCGTCGGCTATCCGGGCTGAAGACAGGTGCATTGGTGATTTTGCTATACAAGCTACCTTCCTGCCCATCCTTTATCACAAGCCATTTCCTGCCTTGCTTCGCGGCATAGGCCACATGCTTGCTGTCCGGGCTGAAAACCACCGAATCTTCCATGATTTCATTATACGGCTTTCCTTCAGTTCCATTCACTACCAAAAGCACTTTGATGCCCTTTTGCACTCCGTAAGCTATAATGCTCCCATCCGGACTGTAAACGGGAGTGCTTTTCAGGACAGCTTTGTATTTTTCCCCCTGTTCCTTACCATCTACTACAAGTACCCAATCATCACCATTTCTGGCGCCATAGGCAAAATGTTGACTATCAGGACTGAAAGCGATGGTAGTTCCTATACCGTCATATAGTTCCCCTTCCACTCCGTCCAGAGCTACCGCCCAACTCGTTCCTTTGGTCACAGGGTGAGCCAGATGCTTGCCATCCGGACTAAAAGCGAAGGCAGTCATTCCAATATTGCTGTATCTCTTTACCTCCTTACTATCTCTTATCACGACCATGGAATATCCCTTCGTGGCAGCAAAAGCTATATGCCGGCAATCAGGGCTGACCGTGAAGGTCTGTGAGATTACCGCTGCGGAAGCGCGCCCTAAAGGCACCTCTTTGATAACGAGTTTTACACCCTCCGCACACAAAGATCCCACCAGCGCGACGCCGATGATAAAGATGACAACCGATATACATAGAAACTGTGCTCTTCTATCCCTGGTCATATTTGCCCCCTCCTTTGGGTGGGCCGGAAAGCCAGACGGCCAACCGATATGTTACTACTGTATTTTACACCACAGATCATAAGCCACTTTGCATGTATTACAGTGAATAGAAACAGTATCATCAGTATTGGCAGCGTATCCACCTGCCATTAGTATAGCCACCGGAATGCTCCGCTTCACACATTCCCCTACGACGAATTCATCTCTCTCCCTCAGCCCATCCATCGTCAAACTCAAGCCACCCAGTTGATCCTCCTCGTATGGATCGGCCCCAGCCAGATAAACAACCAACTCAGGGGCAAAATCATCCATAATTCTGGGTACGTGCTTATGCAAATGAGCGAGGTACGTAGAATCATCGGTGCGATTCGCAAGCCCGATATCCAGATCGCTCTTTTGCTTGACCGGATAATTGTTCTCCTGATGTATGGAAAACGTAAAGACATCCGGGGCAGTCTGGAAAATAAACGCTGTACCATTGCCCTGATGCAGATCACAATCCACAACGAAAAACCGTCTTACCTCGCTATCCCGCTGCATGTGACGAATGCCTATGGCAACGTCGTTAGTGTAGCAAAATCCCTCGGCGTGGCCGGGAAAAGCATGATGAAATCCGCCGCTTAGATTTACTGCTACGCGGCAATCCATCGCTTTCCGACACGCGAGGATGGTTCCGCCCGTTCCCATCAGGTAGCTGTCCCTAACGTTCTTTGTCAGCGGGAACTCCGACTGCATCGTCCGCTCTGTCCATCGCACGGCCATAAGATCGTTCACATACTCTTTCGTATGGACGAGGAGCAAATCCTCCGTGGTTACCATCTGAGGCTCTATGAAGTCATCAGCAGTTAGTACGCCCTCGTCTATAAGCCGCTTACGCACAAGCTCATATTTTTCCATGGGGAAGACGTGATCTCCGATGTCTGCATGGGTTTTGTCAGAGAATATAAAGGCTATCTTATTTGCTGTCAACAGCGCTTCCAATCTTCGCTTCACGCCTCTTCTGGCGCTCAAGATCCCACGCTTTCCTGATCTGATCTACGTATACGGTTTTTATCAGATCCGGCTGAATTTCCCAGATAAACTGCGATGGCGTCTTCTCTATATCGCTTATTCTGCGCTTTACCGACGTCATATATAACTGTCTCTTTGCCCGGGTCATACCCACGTAACAGAGCCGCCTCTCCTCCTCCAATTCCTCCTCCGTTTGATCAGGCCGCAGGATTGGGAAATTGCCCTGTTCCATCCCTATCATGATCACCACATCAAATTCCGTTCCCTTTGCCGAATGAGCCGTCATCATGGTTACTTTATCTTCATGCTGCTCTTCTTCTGGCGCATCAATGCTGGTGAACAACGCCGCATAGCTGAGAAAAGCGGTCAGTGACTTATCGTAGCTACTGCGCTCGAAGTCCAATACGATGTTCTGGAATCTTGCCTTAATTCCTTTCCAATCCATGTCATCCCTTGTATCAGGCGGCGAATCTTTTATCATCATATCAATGAATCTGTTGGCCTCTTCCGCCTCGGCGATCTCCAGATGCGCTATGGGTGTTATCTCAATCGCCCCGTAAGTGTCATCTTTGTGGCGTAGATAGCGCAGCGCCGCGTTGTAAAAAGCAGCGTTCTCTTTTTCAATCGCCGCGTTCTTTTCCAGTATTCCAATGGCCACTAGATGCAGGACTTCCGGCAAGCTCTTCCGTTCACTTCGCGCGAGATCTTCCCTGCGCAGATAGCGGAAAACCTGTTCAGTTAATTTTGCATCGCCCTCAGCCCTGTGCAATTCGTCGTGTGATATGTTGAACTTATCGGCAAGAACATCCAGTCTGTAGTTCTCAAGGGGATACAATCTCCTGGCGATAGAAAGTGTGTCGTATGAACCATTAGGCAGCTCTGATCTGCCCATATAGGCTTTCATATACCTGGCGATAACTTTATTGTCAAATTCAATGATGTTGTGACCAACCAGAACGCTATCACCGATAAAACTCAAAAATGGTGGCAGAACCTCCTCCATTCTTGGCTTGTCTTTAACGTCATCATCCGTTATTCCATGAATATCTGTGCTGAATTTAGGTATTCGCCTGCTGGGTTTGACCAGTTGACAGAATTTATCCTCGTCCCGTCGCGAACCTACCTTCTTGGCGGCGATCTCTACGATCTCTGCCGTCTTTATCCTGTTCCCTGTGGTCTCCAGATCATAGACAACGAGGCCGTCCGTATTTCCGGCTTCATACGAACTCAGCAACCGCTGGCAGAATTTCAGCGCAGTAACGGACACCACACCACCCTCGCCAGCGGGTAGGTTAGCAATACACGGGACCCGTTCGTCCACCGCATCCGAGCCAATAAGGATGGCACGTTCCATAATCTCCTCCGGGATGTCATCCAGAGAACCGATGATTATGTAGAGGACATTTTCCTCCTGCTCTGGTTCTATATCCTTAGAGCCACCATCCGGCGAGAGGAACTGGCATCTGACTTTTTCACCCATGTCAAGATAGTTCTGGAACACGTGCATAATTATGCCAGCCGCAGAGTAATTATCTATACCATAGGCGGCGATTATGGATACGGGCTGTCCCTGCTGTATGATCCCGTAGAGGATGTTCATTGTCCGCCAGAGATCTCCTGATCTGTCCGGAGCCTGGATGGCGGCAATATCGTCGCTGTGATATGGGCTGCGCCGCGATTCGATGAACTCAAACAGCTTCCGTATGACCTCACCGATAGATTCCTCCGCCGGGTCTACATTGAAAGCCTCTAGCGAAGATATGAAGTGTCGTACCCGGTTTCTGGTTAATGGCCCTACGGGGACTACAGGCGTCTCTGCTACAGCGATGTCCTTCAACAGATTGCCAAATTCCACCCCGGCCTTTGTTGCAGTTCTTTCAAGCTGAAGCCTGGTAAGCTCGTCCATAACTGGTTCAGGAAAATTGATAACCCGCCTTATATAAAGCTCCGGATGCCAGCAGGTCAGACGGAGATAATCAACTATAGAACGCACAACTGGATCGTCAAAGAAGCTCTCACGGCGTATCCGACGCACCTCAACCTTATGCTCCAGTAGGTATTGCTCAAGTTTATCAGCTAATCTGTGAGTTCGGTAAAAGATGGCTATCTGCCCCGGAGAGTAATGCTTCTCTCTAATAAGCTTGTTTATCAGCCACGTTACGAGCCTCATTTCTTCCGCCACCGTGTCCAAACGGTAGTGATATGCAATATTGCCTCTGTCATTATCCGTTATGAGGGAGCCTTTTTTGCGTCGGGTATTTTTCCTTATGAGGCTCTGTGAAGCCCTGAGCAGATTCTCAGTTGACCTGAAATGATCGATAAGCTGAATAGTTCTGGGGTTGTAGTGCTCCTTAAAGCGATCTATAAACGCGGGGTCAGAGCCACGCCAGCTATATATTGACTGATCGTCATCAGCCACCGCCACTAAGTTTTTCTCAGAATTGCACAACTGTCGTATGAGTTCGTATTGCGCATGATTTATGTCCTGGTACTCATCAACCATTATGAATTGAAACTGCTTGTGCAATTCTTCCTTCACATCGGCACAATCCGCCAGCAAATTCACAGCCTTGAAGATCAGATCATCATAATCCAGAGCATCATGCTCGCCCAAGTATTCCTGATAGCGCCGCGCGATTTCCAGCAGATCGTTCACGGTCACAATGGAATTTTCATCTTGCATAATCTGGCCCAGACGAGGTGTCCCATGCGGCCTTGTAGGATCTTCGAGTTTGATCTTGGCATGGGATATGAAGTCCCGCGCCAGCCATACCTGATCTTCTGAGATGGTGGGACCAAAATCGCGTATATATTGCGCGATGATCTCCTCCTGTTTCTCTTGATCAACAATGCCAAAATGCGGGTTTAGCCCTATCTTTTCGCCGTATTCTCTAAGTATGCGCGCGCAGGCAGCATGGAAAGTGTGTATCCATACTTCCATCCCGGTGGTTTCACCCAGAAGATCATCGTCGTGAAGCCTGTCCCTCATCTCATCAGCCGCCTTATTGGTGAAGGTGACCGCGAGGATGCCCGCCGGTGGCACGTTATGGTGTCTGATCAGGTATGCAGCTCTGTATGTGATAACACGCGTCTTGCCACTGCCGGGTCCCGCAAGAACAAGCGCCGGGCCTTTATAATGATATACGGCCTCAAGCTGCTGGCTGTTCAAATGTCTCTCGATATTCATGAGTTCCAAATCCTGCACTAAGCACTGCGTGAAATAGAGTATCTTTGACTTTCTACATTATAGCACTATGCATTAGAAAGATCAATAGAGAAGCCAGTTCCTCTCACAACATGATGCTTGCATTCATGGACAGAATGTGGTAACCTCTTAAACGTCTTATTCATGTTGCATTTCCCTATGTATCTTGTATCATCCAGGGAGATACGCTATAATTCCTCCAACAGGCTAATCAGCAAATGCAATTAGGTGGAAAAGAATACCGCATTAAAACAGGACTGACTATCTTTCTGATTATCACCACCATCAGCGCGCTGGTGCTCCTTTATCGTGGTGTTAATAAAGACACATGGGCGAGTTTGCGGCAGATAAGACCGGGATATGGTTTGCTGGCTCTCGTATTTATGGTCATTTACTGGTGCCTTAACGCTCTGAGATTTCAGATTCTGGTGAAGGGTCTCGGAGATCACGTAAGCTTCTGGAATTCCTTCAGGGCATTTGTAGCTAACCTCTTTCTGGGGGCTGTAACTCCCTTTCAGACTGGCGGCGGCCCTTTGCAGATATACATCCTGAGTAGAGCGGGCGTTCCAATTGCCAGAGCGTTTTCTGCATGTCTGGTGGGAGCGATGCTGACAATGTTGAGCCTGGTAAGCTCTACCATTGTGATTCTTCTATTCGCGAAGAATCTGGGGTTCGAGTTCGGGCAGTTCATGAGCGCGATATTCAGCACTGTTTCTCTTATTTTCCTCCTCGCGATGGTGCTTTTTGTCCTATCGCTCTTCAAAATAGAGTTGTTCAAGAAGATCATAGGCAAAAGCCTCAATTTCCTGACCAGAGGGAAATCATCCCTGGCTGAACGGGTAATGGGAGGTCTTGACCAATACAGTGAATGTATGTCCATCTATGCGAAAGCGCGGAAACGCACGCTGGTTTACGCCTTTTTGCTAGCCATTCTTTCCATTTCAACGCTCAACTTGGTAGCTCCTTTGATACTCGCTGGGCTGAATGTCCAGCACGACGTACCGAAGGTGTTCTTGATACAATTCATACTGAATTTTATAGTATATTTCAGCCCCACTCCCGGCGGCAGTGGCATCGCCGAATTCAGCAGTTACTGGATGATGGCATCCTTCACCGAGAACATGCTGGAAATATACACGCTGATATGGAGATTCTTTACAAACTTTATAGGAGTAGGGCTGGGTGGATTGATTGTATTGGCTCTCTTTCGTAAAGAGAAGAAATGAGAAGAAGCAATAAAACTGTTGTTGTGGCATCAGTATTGGCTGTTATGTTAGCCGCGATTGTCGTAATGAGATCGTTCGTCTTCGAGATTCTGATTGTCAATGGGGAATCAATGAGCATGACCATCAGGCCTGGCGATCGCATCGTATTGAATAATCTGGCATACAGATCCCGGGAGCCGGAAAGAGGTGATATTATCGCCTTCAGAATAGAGCCGAACAGGATTCTTATAAAGAGAGTCGTGGGCATACCGGGGGATCTTATCGAAGTTAGAAGAGGCGTGCTTTATCGCGATGAGGAAAAGGTTGCTGATGAGCCGTATGTGACCTTCCATCCCAATGGCCACAGACAACGGTCGCATGGGCCGCGCTTAGTGCAACACCATCATCTGTTCGTCATGGGAGACAACAGAGCAATGAGCATAGACAGCAAGGATTTTGGGCCGATAACATACGAGGAGGTTATCGGGAAGGCAATTTTCATCTATTACCCGCCCGGCAGGATAGAGAAATTTCCGTAGGGGCGAATCTTGTATTCGCCCTTGTCACGCGGCATTGTGACCCTACGAGAAGACATATATTATTAAGCGATTAAACCAGTAAGTGGTTCTATCGGTATGTTTTATATCCTTTGTCATTCCAGCGAAGGCTGGGCATTTTCCACCTTACAAAATTTAGCGATCAAGCCAATAAGTAGTGTCAGATAAATGTCGCACTGTCGAATTTCTGTCACCCGGAAGATATGGATTTTGCATGTTACATATCCATGCTGGATTATATTCATCAATGAAATGGGGGAGGGTAACAAACGTATGGGAAGAAAAGCCGGCAAGGCCAGACCTGCTCACTATTGTCCAGCCTTGCTCGGGAACACGTTAATGGAGTGTGGAAAGCTATTCCATGTCTCCATTAGTGTGTTTTATCGCCAGATATCCACTATGTACTGTGAGCCATTGTAAATCCTTCACATTTTCCATGTCGGATATTCTTTGCATTTTTCGTGCCAGAATCAGGTATTCTCTTCAGATTACAAGGAAAAGATTCCTGTTGATCTGGAGAGGAGAATGTGCTAAAGTTCGGACTGAGAGATTTGAGAAACGGTAGCTTCTGGGAGCGCAGGCATCTTGCCTGCAACATAAAGCTATCAGGTTCGATTGCTGGTGAAACGTCTGGGATATATTTCATCAAAATGGGAGTTGACATGAGCGCAAACGTAACTGAAAAGCATCTGGCGACAGCGGAAAAGCTTGTGCGCAAAGCACACGCAAACAACGGTCTGGCGCCTGTCGATCTCGAACGGTTCTGGGCTGACCAGAAGATCGCCCGAGCTAACCCATTCGGCAGGGACATTCCACAAGTTCCGCTTGGTGCGATCTGCAACTCGGAGTGTGTATTCGCCGAGCTAGGCATTAAGCAGGATACGAGGCGATACGGGCGCGATTTGGAATGGCGATTATCGCTAAATAAGGCATACAACGATAAAGCTGAGAAAATCGTGGGGCGGCGACTGCTCAGTGAAAAGCGTCCCGGGGCTGCAAGACCCGGGTACCCGGGCATCAAGCCTATTCACGATGTGTTTGAGATGGAGAATATATGGGATAACACCAGCCAGTCATATTGGCTGCATAAAGGCGCCAATGATACTGATGAGTTAGTCGCGCTTCTGGATCGCGTGGAGAGGCGTCTGGAGAATCTTCGCGATTTCCTGCTCCCGGACGGTTGGGATGATAAGCGAGAGCAGCTTATGTCGACGGGCATCAAACCGCCGCTGTACCGCAGTCAGCGCGGGCCTGTTACGTTCACCACGTCAATGATCGGCGTGACGGAGCTGATTTTCCTGATTCTGGACAATCCGGATCTCGCCGCCCGGCTACGGAACACCATCCTCAACGTCATGCTGGAGAAGTCACGCATTCATGATCAGGAGGCAGGCTATACGCCAGAAACCGCTCCGCGCGGATTCAGTTTTTCCGATGACAACTGTGTTGTTCTCACCGCGGATATGTATGAGTTTTTTGGATACCCCATCGTTAAGGGCATCTGGGATGTCTATAGCCCCGATCCGAAAGATCGGCGTCACCAGCACAGTGATTCGGACATGGATCATATTGTCCCCGTATTGGCGCGCTGCGATCCAACCAGCGTAAACTTTGGCCCCAACGTCATGGCGGACTATATTCGGGAGCACATGCCCAGCGCCGTGATAAGCGGGGTGCTCGCTCCCTTTACATACAGCCGCAACGATGAGGTCAACATTGTCGCCCAGTTCCTGCGAGACTACGAAATGACGTTCGAGAAGCGGGGATTATTATTTGCCACGGCTGGCAGTATCAACAACGGCTCTCGTTTAACCGGGATGCGGTTGATCATGGCAGCAATTCAGGAATACGGACGCTATGACCGCTGAGAATATAGGAGAATAAAGCTTCGCGACTGATGAACCCTGGGAGCGCAGGCATCCTGCCTGCTTTGTAGAGCAGAATGTCTCACCCACTGGAATTTATAATTTCCTGGACAAAAACAAAAGGAGACTCAATCATGGCACACGTTGGTTACGATGACACTCCATTTATACCCGGCTCAAAGTGGCGGGTACACGATTCCAAGAGACCTCAAGTCACGATTATCACGCCTGGCGCTGATGGTCAGCCGCCATCGGACGCTGTTGTGCTTTTCGACGGCACGGATCTGTCCAAATGGTCAGGTCGCGACGGCGAAGCCCAATGGAAGGTAGAAAATGGTTATATGGAAGTCACCAAAACAGGCGGCATCCAGACCAAAGAAACCTTTGGAGACTGTCAACTGCACATCGAATGGGCTGCGCCTGAAGAAGTAGTTGGCGATAGTCAGGGACGCGGCAACAGCGGCGTGTTTCTGATGGGCATATATGAAATTCAGGTGCTTGATGGCTACGACAACCCGACTTACGCGGACGGCATTACATCAGCCATCTACGGGCAATATCCGCCGCTGGTCAACGCCTGCCGTAAGCCCGGTGAATGGCAGACTTATGACATATTTTTTGTAGCCCATCGCTACGACGGGGAGAATTTCATAAGTCCCGCTTACATCACGGTGGTTCATAACGGCGTTCTGGTTCACCTTAACCGGGAGGCCATGGGACCGACTGGCCACAAAAGTGCATCATCTTATAATCGCGCACTTCCCGACAAGGGGCCGATCTCGCTGCAAGATCACGGGAATCCTGTTCGATACCGCAGCATCTGGATCCGTGGAATCGAAGGCTACGATGAACGGTAAGAGAGATGTGTAAGTCATAAATGAGCAGTGCATATATGGGCTTCGGAGTAACCTCACTCTGAAGCCCATATTGCTGTCTATTTTTTCCTTATAGCGCTTAACTTGACAAAGCCACCAGTTTGTCATCTGTCTCGCTCCCCCGCGATAGAAACTGCATCCAGAACTCTTTGGCAAGTTCAAATGCGTTGACCTGGACGCCGTATCGAGAAAAATACCGACAGAGGTTATCAATATCGCGCTGTAAGAGAGAAAACGCGCTGGGATTATGTCGTGGATGGACGGCCTGTGGAAAATCAATGATCTTCAGACTGCCCTGCCAATATAGGATGTTGAATGGCGAGAGATCGGCATGTACCCGATTTTCCCTTAGCATCAGTTGCACGTTGAGCATAAGCCGATCGAAGAGTTGCTGTGCCTCATCCGGACGAGGTGAAATACGATTGAGCATAGGAGCTGGCAACTGCCGATCTCCTATGTATTCCATGAGTATGGCGCTGCCGGAGTGCGCAAAGGGCATAGGGACGTCAGCCCCTGCGCGATGAAGCAAATTGAGGGTCTCATATTCGCACTCAATCCAGTTATTAAACTGAATTGCCCGTCCGCGTCGCGACTTCTTCTTAAGAGCGCGGCGATCCCTTCCACTCAACGATCGACCGCCCTGATAGATCGCATCATTCTTGAAACTTCGCTGTTGCATGGGACGATAGACTTTGGCGGCAAGAAACTCCTTGCCAGTTGCGGGATGGGCTTTGCAGCGATGGACGGTGGCTTCCTTGCCGCTTTTAACTATGTTGAGTACATCCGTGATTAGGTTGCTGGTGTAAAACTGGTCAAATTCAGACAGTGGTACCGTTCTTTGTGACATATATCTCTCCTGAAATATTGGACGTGGTTTGTTTGCATAGATTGGCAGTTCATAACGGCACCTCCTTTCCTGATTTTCTTCGTTGTCCTGTCTATCGAGCGATAGTCGGGATTTTCCAATCCCGATAGTATGCTCAACTCGGTAAATCCCTTTTTAGCGTGAGTTCGATATAAGAATGCTTGTCATTCCAGCGAAGGCTGGAATCCAGTCTATCCTGCACTGATTCCATACTGTCAAAGCGATATGCCGCGCCTATGACAGATTTTCCGTATTTTCTTGACTCCGCCGCCAACGTGCTTTCCATTGCGGCGAATTCCATAGATATGCTGTGTCACGACGCGACGTGATATGCCCAATTTGTATGCTATTTCTTCCCGCGTTCTTCTGCACAGAAAATGCAGTTTTATGCAGTTCCGCTGCATTTCCGTCAGGTCGTTTTCGATGACTTCCATAATCAGTGGGAAGATTTCGCTCTTTTTATCCTCCTTTCTGTAACGGATTTGCCTTTCCTCTTCAGTTTCGCGCCAGATGGCATCCTCATCGGAGAATTTATCCAGTTTGTCCGGAGCGAACACTACTTCCCAGAACTGGGGGTCGAACCTGGACACAGAGACTCTCTCCTTCCAAATATCAGACCTCCATACCCATGCTTTAAAAGTAAAAAAGCCACATGAAGGACATCCTCCCTGTGGCTCATCCGCGTTTTCAGATATTTCAGATTCTTCTATATATCTGTCAGGGCGGTGGGCATGGCAGTCCTCCGCTGAAGTGTATTTACTATTGCGTATATTTTCACTGTCATGCCTGTCGCCTCCTTTCCATCAATAAATTTATGATCTCACTATGTACTACCACATATAAATATAAACGATTATGGTGTAATTGTCAAACTAAATTACGCTGTTCCGTCGATTTGGACGGTGGGCTGTGCCACCCGAAGGTAAGCACAACCCACCAATCACGAATAGGGGTGAAAACCCAGAATATCTAGGTTTTCGACCACCTCGGTGAAATAATCAATATCACCACCCCCTTTTCCGCTATGCGGTCTAGAGATGTGAAAGGTATCAGCGGCCCATCATCGCAGACAACCAACCCTTTCACACTATAGCTGATTTGGATGCACTTTTGGGTGGCGTCGCGTCCGGATATCCAGGTGTGGTGTATTTTTTTATTATTTTCAGCTTGTCCCAATAGTGCATGGTATACCTCTTTCCTTACACCGGATCAAGAGATGATCGGCCAGTTTTTGTGTTGACGAGGGACTGCAACCAATGTATCATACAAATACATGATATGACCTCCATTTGCAGATCCTATCACACATGACTAATTCAGGAGGAAATGATATGCCTATCAAAATAATCCAACTTGGCGTTGGCGGGTTTGGAACCTCATGGCGTCATACTCTAAGCACGACAGAGGATATAGAGATTGTCGCATTGGTGGACATCAACAGGGATGCACTGAAAAACGCAGCGCAGGAATTGGGAGTGCCCGAAGATCGCTGTTTGCTGAGACCTGACAGGACGGACAGCGCATGGGCTGAGGTGGAAGCTGACGTGGTTATTGACGCCACAACTCAGCCGTATCACCACAGCAATGCAGTTCAGACCTTTGCCAGCGGCAAGCATCTTGTCGTCGTCAAGCCCATGAGCAACGAATGGGAAACGGGTGTGGCGATGGTAAAAGAAGCTGAAGAGCAAGGCCGGAAGATGGTAGTAGCTCAACAGCTTAGATTTCATCCGGTCATCATGAAGATTCGCGAAGTTATACAATCCGGCGCGTTGGGAAAGGTGGGCTACATACACCAGGATGCCTTCTTCGGCAGGGAGGGATACGGCGGCAGTTACCCGCAGCCATATCCCATGCTGGTGCAGGGAGCCATACACTTTTTCGACTATCTCCGATGGGTGCTGGATCAGGACGCGGTAGCAGTATGGGCGGATTGCTGGAACCCAACGTGGACGGTGGGCGAGGGCATGCGCTGTGCATATGCATCATTTGAGATGTCCGGCGGATGCCGGGTATGCTATCGCAGCGTCGCCACCGGCGAAGATCATACAAACTGGACATGCAACTGGCGTGTTGAGGGCGAGAAAGGTATATTGACGGCCATAAACGACCGCGTATATCTCAACGGTGAAGACCTTAATGTGGCGTGGGAAGATGACACAGATATTAGCGACTTGAATCTCCCTGTACTCAACAAAATCATTTTCGACAAGTTTGTGGATTATCTGGAACGTGGCGACGAACCGGGCTTCTCCGGGCGAAACAATCTGGGCAGTCTGGAGATGGCTTTTGGCGCTATCAAATCCTCTGAGACCGGACAGAGGTACAGGATGGGGCAATGAGCGATGCTGAGTTAGAATCCAGATTCACCGGCGCGCTGATGGGAACTTTCGTCGGTGACGCTCTGGGTGCGCCATACGAGGGTCGGTACTGGAAGTGGATAGAGAAGCGTGTCCAAAAATTAGGGGAGATGATGGAGGGACGATGCGGCATCTATACTGACGATACCCAGATGATGATAGGTATAGCAGAATCACTCGTCGCCTGCGGCGGATTCGACGGAGCGGATATGGCGCGCAGGTTCGTGGAGAATTTCGACCCCATGCGCGGCTACGGCGGTGGAGCTTTTCAGGTCATCAGCAATTTGACTGCCGGTCAGCCCTGGGATCAGGCTGGCGTGGGATTGTTCGGCGACGGCTCCTATGGCAACGGTTCAGCCATGCGAATCGCGCCCGTCGGCGTGTTCTGCCATGATGATGAGAAAAAACTGCGTGAGTTCGCGCAGCTTTCCAGCACCATAACTCACACGCATCCGTTGGGCAAACAGGGCGCTATGCTTCAGGCTTATGCGGTCAGCCTTGCGTTCAGGTACGGTCTGTCTGGCGATCTGGATGCCAGAAAGATGGTCCGTAAGCTGCGGGATTTCCTGCAGGAAGACGCCCATGTATTCCGGAAAAAACTTGCCTCTGTGGAGCATCTATTAAAGGAAAATCCAACACTGGATGAGGTTATCAGGTTGTTGGGCAACGGTATCACATCCTTCGAATCGGTTACCACTGCCATCTATTCTTTCCTCTCACATCCAGAATCATTCGAGGATGCTGTTGTCTATGCTGTCGGTCTTGGCGGAGATACTGACACCATCGGCGCGATGACCGGCGCTATAGCTGGCGCATATCACAGCTATCAGAAGATACCATCGCGCTGGCTGGACAAATTGGAAAACGGAACTAAGGGCAGAGACTATGTGATTCAACTGGCGAAGGAATTATACGGGATATGGTCGAGGGGAGTTGAGATAATATGAGGATAGAAGCTATACAAATTCTGGTGTGGACTTTGCTCTGCATCTGCATTTTTATCTGTTCTGGCTGTGATGAGGATAGTGAAGACAGTGGTGATATTTATAGTATAGGACCTCAACCCATCGTCGGGGTAGAGACAAGCATCGCCGGGTTCATTGGCGTAGCTGAGGATAATGTGGTCATACCGCTCAGTCCGGGCGCTGTGGCTCAAGACCCACCGACGGCTCCGGCGGGGGAGCCGCAGCTCATCACCAGTTGGAGTGAGTTTGAAGAGGCATTTGGAGAGATTCAGTCTGGCAATCTGATATTAGCCCACGCTGTCAAAGGCTTTTTCGATAACGGCGGCAAGCGCTGCTGGGTTATACGCGTTGCCAATGCAAGCGAGCTTTCAGATCTCACCGATGAACTGGAAGAGTTTGAGTCTATCGACGAAATTACTATTGTGGTAGTTCCAGCAGCGACCACCAGCGCCCAGCATAATGCCATTCTAGAACACTGCTTTGATCTGAAAGATCGCTTTGCTGTTCTGGACGGCATCCAGTCTCCACTGACTCTGACGCCGGGCGATATTGCACCATCGCCACTCAGCGAAGCCGGTAGCTATGGGGCGATATATTTTCCGTGGCTCAGAGTTCTGGATCCTCAGACAAATACTGATGTCAGCGTTCCGCCTTCTGGATACGTGGCCGGAGTCTATGCCCGAACTGATAGCCAGAGGGGCGTGTGGAAAGCGCCGGCAAACGAAGACGTTCTAGGTGCGACAGGACTTGATCGCACTCTCAACTCGACACAGCAAGATACACTCAACAATGGGAATGTTAACACTATAGGGATATTCGGCGGAGCTATCAAAGTGTGGGGGGCGCGCACTCGCACTGCCAACCCAGAATTCCGCTACGTCAGCGTCCGTCGCTACCTCAATTTCCTGCAAGAATCCATAGACGAGGGTACGCAATGGGTGGTTTTTGAACCAAATACTCAGGCTGTACGCGATAATGTTATCAAGATAGTGAGCGATTTCCTTATGGACCAATGGAAGAATGGCGCGCTGCTTGGATCTAAACCCGGGGAGGCGTTCTTCGTCGGGTGTGATACGGTTCCCCAGAGCGCGGCGGGGCCAGAGGAGATCGAGATAACGGTTGGCGTGGCACTAATCAGACCCGCCGAATTTACAATATTCAGAATCCAGCAAATAACTGCCGGGCAGTGAGGCCAGAAGGCCAGAGAGCCAGAAAATGGAAGGTAGGAAAAGATGATTTTGCAGTCTGCGATGATCGCTGTTTTGCTGCTTGGCGCCGCGTTCTGCTGTTATGGCTCAATCGACTCAGGTTTTGATCAGAAGATACTGGATGGCGAGTGGCGACGGAAGCCGTTTTCCATCATAACAAGCGCGGCGAATCCGGCATGGCTCATGCACGCGAAGAGCGACAGGATATTGTTCTTTAGCGGCATAGGAGCGCAGGAACTGGGAACGCCCGCCCGTATCTTCATCATGACCAAAAATGGCGTGAAGGTGATTCAGAGAGGGGACGCGCTCAAAGGCGATCAGATGACCGCTCCGTGGATACTTGCCAGCTTTGCCGGCTCTGATGGCTGGGATACGTTTGACGTTCCGTGGCTCATTTACCTCCAGAAGCGTCCCACTGAGATATTGCTCACAGATGACGATCTGGAGATTCGGTTCGAGGAAAGTGATACAGGCTACGTGGCATCAATGCCGCTATACGGGTATCTTAAAGCTCCTCAGAGCGGACACGAAGACAAACCGTTTTTCGGCTCAAAGGCGCGAACCATAAAGACGTGGCAGTGGGAGGAATCACTACCTGATGAAGTCATAGACCGCTGCAATTTCTGGTGCAGGACTTTCCTCCGCTATCCGCTAGGGATGTGGGAGACCTTCTCAGTTGACAGGGAAAACGATGTGCTTACAATAAGGCAGCAGTATAAATGGCTGTCATTCGACGATGACTGGGGCACGAAGCCCCTGAGGTTCGCTCCGCTGCCGCCGACTATGGGATTGGTCTGGCTTAATACGGGATTTCCTGTTGAGTTCTCGCATGAGATCATAGATCCGGAACTCTTCACAGCATACGGGCCGCTGGTGGGCGCACTGAATACGGACGCCGTCGAAATGCGATTCAAGGTGCTTCAATACATCAACGAGACGGAGAAGCCGAAACTGCCGGACTCGAATGACGATGTCGCGGTGCGAGCGTTGAGTAGGCTGCGAGAGACGCTGGAGCAGAGGTTTCCAAAGCCTGGCGAATTCGACATCGATCACGGCGGCGGGATATGGGAGAAAGTGGCAAAAAAGACTAACTATTGCTGGGCTTCTATGGGAGACATCTGGTACTCCAAATCGCTTCCGTACCTGGAGGAAAAGCAGAGGGAAGTCGTGGCATCGTGCCTTCGGAAATACTACAGCGATTTCGTGCTCACACGCGAGCCGTATGACGCGCACAGAGGTAAATTGCTCTTTCACGGGCCGGGGATCGGCTCATGGGGAAGCTGGGGCGATTCGGGAAAGTTCTCGACGAATCTGCTTCAGGGTATATGGGCTTATGCTCACTACACCGGCGACTGGGATCTGATCAGGGACAGGTGGGATCTGATAAAGCGGCTTTTCATCCTGCCGGAGGAGATCGACTGGCAGGGGGTCGGGCGCGGCTCTATCGCGGAGATGGGCGATATGGCGCCGCCGTGCATCGCGATGGCTCGTATGGCGTATCAGGTAGGCGATATGGACTACTACAACTTCGCCGCATACTGCTTCGCGAAGGAACTGGTGATCCATTATGTGATGTCGCTGGGATCGAAATATTTCGTCGAAAATCAGCCGCACAACAGGATGGATGAGATGGACGAGAAGGTCTTCCTGACCAACTACTGGGGTTCTACGGCGGGATGGCAGATAGACGGCCCCAGTTATCCTGTGAAAACGGGAGAGCGGCAGTATACGAACCGTTGGGTGCGATTCCATTGCCAGGACACCGCCCGGTTCTATCGTGACGTTGAGCCACTGCGTCAGGCAGTCGAGACGGAGCTTAACGACGAAGAGGTGGGTTGGGAACGGTTCAGAGATAATCAGGTCAAGGAACGGAGCCATCTGATGCGGGATGATTCCCACATACTGCCATCATTTGTGCGAATACGCTCCCTCATGCTGGATGAAAAACCGGACGCGCTCGCGAAAATCTGTGATCCTGATGACGTAAGGAGCGGGTCATCATCAGGCATCGCGGCTCCCATGATCTCCTACATTCGCACGTCAACGCCCCATGAGTACCAGCGCATAATCCCGAAGTCGGGAGAGCCATCGCAATTTGCATCCGGTATCGAACGCGCCGGCGGCTGGAAGCATGGCATGGTGGAACCAGCGGAGAGTCCACCATTGGTGCAGGCGCTCTGGGAACCGTGGGCGACGCCTGCGTGGATGTTCTGGGGTAAGGACAGAAAGCCGCTCCGTTTTGGCGCGATTAAGACCTCGCATGAACTGAATGAGGGCTTTGCTGAGGTTGTTACACTGAGCTTGATAAGCAGCGTTAAATGGTTCGAGCCGGTGAAGTCCAGGTCAATCCCGGAAGAGCAGCTTGAGGAATTGAGGAGAAGAGATGAAGAGGTTGAATGGATGGTCATAGGGCCATTCCCGAATCCGGAGGATGGTTCGCTGACGGAGGATGAATATCCACCAGAGCGTGAGATAAAGCCTGACGCGGAGTACAGCATCGGCGACGAAACTCTGACATGGACGAAGATGAAGCAGGAGGATGGCGTGCTTGATCTGCGAAAATCGTTTGAAAGAGATCATGGCATCGCGTATCTCTTCAATCGCGTGAAATGCAGTGAGGATCAGCGCGCTCAGATACTCATAGGCGCCAGCGGAGGCTGTCGCATCTGGGTGAACGATGAACTGGTTTTCAGTTCGCACACACGGCATAGCAACTACGCTCCGGGCAAATTCAAGACTGTCGTGGATCTGAAGCAGGGCTGGAACAAACTGCTTGTCAAAGTCGAGGGTGCATGGGGGCACTGGAAGGCATCCTGCAAACTCGCTCATCAGGACGGCCTGCCGTTGGAGGATACAGAATGGTGAACTGAAGTCAAGACAATCCGCCCATGAGTTCTCCTGTGGCGAGGAGATCCCCTTGACTTGCCCACAGGAATTTTGTTAGTATTCTATAGAGCGATATATCAGCTTGACTTTGTCATTATCATATTCATAACTATTTCGCGATTTTTTGTAGGGGTGGGTAAATAATGTTATTTCATGGATGGGAAGTTATTTCTTTTTCTACCCCTAAGTGGTTTAATCGGTAAGTTCGTACCGCCAAAATATCCGTAGGGGCACGCTGCGCGTGCCCAGGGCACAAGCATTGTGCCCCTACAACAAGACATATGTTATTAAGCGATTGCAGCACTAAGTGGTTTAATCGGTAAGTTCGTACCGCCAAAATACCCCGTAGGGGCACGCTGCGCGTGCCCAGGGCACAAGCATTGTGCCCCTACAACAAGACATATGTTATTAAGCGATTGCAGCACTAAGACATACAGATAATTCAGGAGGAATAAACAATGGGCAAAGGTTACAGTGGAAAGATCCTGAGAGTGGATCTAACAAAGCGTGAGGTTCGGACAGAAGAACCCGGGGAATTCATCTATCGCACATATCTGGGCGGAGCGGGTTTGGGGGTTTATTATCTGCTGAAGGAACTCCCCAAAGATGTTGATCCACTGTCGCCGGACAACATACTGGTATTAGCTTGCAGTGTGATAACCGGTACAGCGGTTCCGGGCGCGTCCCGGTTCACGGCAGCGGCGAAATCACCGCTTACCGGAGGCTATGGCGAGGCTGAAGCTGGAGGCTGGTGGGGGCCGGAATTGAAACGAGCAGGCTACGACGGGATTATCATCAAGGGAAGAGCATCGGAGCCTGTTTATCTCTGGATTCACGATGGGAAAGTGGAGATAAGGGATGCCAGCAAAGTCTGGGGAATGATAACCGGCGACTCACAGAAAGCCATAAGGGAGGAGCTGGGCGATGATCGTATTCGTATTCTTCAGATCGGGCCTGGCGGTGAGAAACTGGTCAGATATGCTTGCTTGATAAACGAACTGAAACACGCCAACGGCCGCACTGGCATGGGCGCAGTTATGGGTTCCAAGAATCTCAAGGCTATCGCTGTCCGCGGAACGGGCAAATTGGAGGTGTCTGACGAGGAAGGCGTGAAAGGAGTTTTGAGATGGCTCAGAGAGAACTACGTCCAGCAAGAAGGCGATATGCACGACATGGGCACAGCACGTCTCACGCCAAGTCTGAGCGATAACGGTATCCTCCCGACCCATAATTTCAGAGATGGAGCGTTCGACAAAGCGGAGGACATCAGCGGCAAGCGGATGAAAGAGACTATCCTGGTGCGGAGAGGCACCTGCTACGCGTGTACTGTCACCTGCAAGCGCGTGGTGGAAATCACTGAGGGACCATATCAGGTCAGTCAGGAATACGGCGGCCCTGAGTATGAGACAATGGCAGCGCTGGGTTCCATGTGCGACGTGGGTGACCTGGCTGCCGTATCAAAGGGCAATGAGCTTTGCAATAAGTATACTATAGATACTATATCCGCCGGCGTTTCTATAGCCTTTGCTATGGAATGCTACGAAAACGGTATACTTACCAAAGATGATACCGGCGGGATAGAACTCAAGTTCGGCAATGCCGACGCTATGGTGAAGATGGTGGAAATGATCGGCAAGCGCGAGGGGTTAGGAGACCTCCTGGCCGAAGGCGTGATGAGAGCGGCAAAAAAGCTCGGCGGCGGCGCAGAAAAATTCGCCCTGCACGTCAAGGGACAGGAACTACCCATGCACGAGCCTAGAGGCAAAAGAAGCCTCGTTCTCGCCTATGCTCTCTCTCCCACCGGGGCGGATCACATGGAAGCGCCGCACGACGTTGTCTTTGTGCAATTCGATCCCGATGGAAAGCATGCCCTGTCTCTGCTGGGGCTGTTGGAGCCGGTGGAGTCGCTGGATATGGGGGCGAAAAAAGTGCGGGCGTTCTATTACACCAAGCAGTTATTTGACTTATATAACTGCATAGGCATGTGCGATTTTGTGGGTGCTCCAATTGGGCCCCTTGCAGTCAAAGAACTTGTCAAGACCGTCAAAGCTGTCACCGGATGGGATGCCAGCCTGTGGGAACTCCTGAAAGCGGGAGAGAGATCCAACGTAATGATGCGTATCTTCAATTTCAGGGAAGGCTTCACTAAAAAGGACGATACGCTTCCAGAACGTATATTTGAAGGGCTGCAAAACGGCGCGCTCAAAGGCGAGAAGATCGACAGGGACGAATTCAGAAAGATGAAGGAACTCTACTATAAGATGGCCGGCTGGGACGAAGCGGGCTATCCTACAGAGGCCAAACTTGCAGAATTGGGTTTGGAGTGGATTGAGTCTGCTTTGTAGAGGATTTCGGCGCCGCGTTAAATAGGGAAAGAAATGGCACACGGATAATCACGGACGCTACGGATTTTCACGGATCTAATCAGTGTTTATCCGTCCTAATCCGCGAAAATCTGTGTACTATTCTTTAGAAATATCTCAGTAAGATTCGGAAAGTCCTGCTTCCGCACTTAAATTGGGAGAACTAATAAAGGTAACGGTGTTAGACTATTCTCACCCCGTCTGCGCCCGTCATTACTCTGACGAGTTTTTCGACGCGGACATCCCCATGTATCTGGAACATGCGCGACGCAGCGGCGCTCCTATATTGGGGTTAGGCTGCGGCACCGGGCGGATTCTGATCCCGCTGGCGAAGGCCGGATTCCGGGTTGTGGGACTGGACCTGTATCCTTCCATGTTGAGCGTGGCAGGCGAAAAGATAGCGCAGTTGGGCGAAAGCACCCGGAAGCGGATCAGCCTTATTCAGGCGGATATATCTCACTTCAGCTTGAAGCGATGCTTTAACATGGCATACATATCCGCCAATACAATATTCCAGTTGTCGCGCCGGGAACAGCGCAAGTGCCTGGAATGTGTGAGCGGTGTTTTAAAATCTGGCGGAACGATACTGATTGACTGCGAATCTCCCAGCAGCATGTCTACCGCGCAGGAGTGTGTTGGCATGTTAAGCCGATTCGATGACTATCCCGAAGATGCTTCAGAAAAAACGGCGGCCGTCAGATCGTGGATCACCTGCGTTGATCTGGCGGATCGTCGTATGAAGGTGAGGACGGAAATCACGGAGGAAAGCAGTGACGCGAAGGTGGAAAAATGCGCTTATAGTCACACCCTTCATTGGTTTGGCAGAATCGAAATGGAACGGCTGTTATCTGAATGTGGGTTCAGAACGACTCGTGTCTATGGCGACTGGGACATGCGTCGCTTTTCTGACAGCGATCACCGTATGATATTCGTAGCAGACGCCATAATTGCTAATCGCGCGCAATGATGGAAATCACATCTGTTCCTTGATTTTGCCTTCTTCAGATCACCCCCATCCCAGCCTTCCCCTGTCAAGGGGGAAGGGGCTTAAAGTCAATGATAGAGAGCGTTTCTGCTCCTTCCCCCTTGACGGGGGAAGGCTGGGATGGGGGTGAAGAAGCAAACGTTAATCTTCAATGACTCTATGTTACCGATTGCTTTGAGACAGCATCCAGCCCAAACAAAAATCTTGCCTGTTGGAGGAATTTGTGATAAAATAGGCATACTATGGGTATTGCTTTTGGCTGATGAAGTTTGATAAAATAATCGGGTAACATTTTTGAGCGATTGGGGTGCCTTCTTTAGCATGAACCTTTATTACCCGATTAAATTTTCAATATCCATAAGCCATGAGAATACCCTGTTTAAATCTCTATCTGGTTTATCTCAAGCTCAAACCGCCAACTAGTCGGGAGACACGCATTATGTTAAGAATTTTTCGCAAGGGGACATCAGCGTTCACACTCGTACAGCTTTTGATAGTTATTGCTGTGGTAGTCGTTCTTGCGGCTGTGGCCGCTCCACGGCTTCTGAAGCAGCAGGAGAAAGCTCGGCGTACACAGGCAACGGATGATGTAGATGTCCTGGGTTTAGCTCTGGACAGTTACGCCAATCATAACGGCTCATATCCCAGCACAGAACAAGGCCTGAAGGCGCTGTGGGAGAAACCTATAGTTCCTCCTGTGCCCGGCAACTGGGCGGGGCCATATCTGGATAAGCCGATCCTCAAAGATTCATGGGATAATGACTATGCATACATATATCCCGGTAGATATAACAAGCATGACTATGATCTGCTTTCCTACGGCAAAGATGGAATAGCCGGCGGTTCAGGTGACAGTGAAGATATTGTCAATTGGACGGAAGAAGATTGATCCCGGCTGTCAACCTTTCCTGATTGAAAATCGTTTTTATAATCTGTATATTGGATTTCAGCATCCAGAATGGAAGGAGAGATTTGTGGGATCTTTATGCTTAATTACCCTGATGTCGGTTGTTTGGATAGTGTTTGCAGGCAGTGTATCCGCAGCGGAGGCGGGGAAGCCGCAGACAGGCCAGAGTGAGTGTGAATTTGAAGGACAGATCACGAAGACGGTTCGTCTGAAATACCTGCTTTATTTACCCAGAGGCTACGGTGAAGACGCGAAACAGAAATGGCCGCTGATTATCTTCCTTCATGGGATGGGAGAGCGGGGCGACGATCTGGAAAAGGTAAAGGTGCATGGTATCCCCAGGATCGTGGAACAACGGGAAGATTTTCCATTCATTGCCATCTCTCCCCAGTGTCCTGACACTTCATTCTGGACTGCTGAAGTTGACGCTCTGAATGCGCTGTTGGATGACGTCGTGGCAAAATACGCGGTAGATGAAAACCGGCTGTATCTGACAGGACTGAGCATGGGTGGATTTGGCACGTGGGCGCTGGCGATGGAGTATCCAAAACGGTTCGCAGCAATTGCTCCCATCTGTGGCCGTGGCGACCCCGGGAAAGTTTGTGTCCTCAAAGACGTCCCTGCATGGGTGTTTCATGGAGCGGAGGATCAGACTGTTCCCATCTCAGGGTCCGAAGATATGGTCAGAGCTTTGAAGGACTGTGGCGGGAACGTTAAGTTTACCGTCTATCCCGAAGTTGGCCACGACTCATGGACGGAGACATACAACAATCCGAAGCTTTATGAATGGTTCCTGAAACATTCACTGAAAGAAAGGTAGATAGTTCTTACATGAGCAAAACCGAGAGCCTTAGGCAATCCCTCTCCCTATATATTACGATTTCCCTCCTTTTGACGCTTGTATTGCTGGCTCTGGGCTGCGGGGAAGAGGATTTGCGCCCGCCGATCATCTTCAGCATAACCGCGGAGCCTGATATAATCCTGCCCGGAGAATCATCGACCATCACAGTCCAGGCAGGAGACCCAGACAAAGATGATATATCCTACATCTGGACAACGGAAGATGGACAGATTCAGGGCAGTGGTAAGACTGTAACGTGGTTATCTCCGGAAACTGAAGGAAAATATATTTTGACTGTGACCGTCAGCGACGGTATTGATTCAGTGACAGAGACTGTGGATGTCTGGGTTTGGGTACCGCGCCAGGGTGACTATTATCCACTTGAAGTAGGCAATACGTGGACATTCCGGGACAAGGACGATAACACCATCGAATTTGAGATCATAGATACCATCGACGTCTCCGGTGTCACAGCGTATGTCAAGCAGATGACAACTACCAAAGAAGAAGGTGCCGCGAACTACTCCTACATGGCTAAAAGCTCGGACGTCATCCACCAGTATGCTCTGGGCGGCGCCAACATCAGCGGAGACACCATTCTATTTGAGCCAGAGCTTCCCGTATACAAGTTTCCGCTTGTCCCGGGAAACTCGTGGGAGATCGAATTTGACATCTGGGTGCCGGATGGATACTGGGTTGGGAACGGAACGGCGGTTTATGAGGTAATCTCGGAAGAGGATTTGACCGTCGAGGCAGGCTCATTCCAGAACGTTTTCCAGGTGAAAGAAGATTTCACCTGGGAACTGATACAGGAAGTCACTCACATCGTAAGCTACAGTTGGCTTGCCCCAAACGTGGGCGTGGTTAAATTCGTACAGGAAGAAGAAGTAGGCGGGGAAATAATTCTCAACGAAGCAACCTTGCAATACTACTCACTAAAGTAGCATTTAGCCAGATCGAATGTTATACCTGTTTCAGTTAGAAACGATACCTATTAGCGTTGTAGTGGCGCACCTGTGTGTGCGCCCGGTATCGGGATTTTGGCGCATACGGACAGACACATAGGTCTGTCACTACAGTCTCATTTCTAACCAAAACAGGTATTACGAACTCCCCCTCTATCCTACCAAGATATTGCTGCTCCAACTGAATTGTATTATCAATTGAGAGGATCGCAGAAGATTTCCCACCGGATATGAAATCAATTCTGTCCAGGCACTTATCTCAGATTTCTGTTTACATGCTTGCGGAAAAGAGGTAACATTAGTGACGAGTGATATTTATGTAATCTTATGAAGAGGTAATGACATGGCTGTCCTGACGAGAAGCGGACTTGGAGACTCCATCTGGCGAACTTCGGGAATCGAATTGCCCGGGTTTGACATCGAGGCAATGATTGACAGAACGATAGCTTCACCCAAATGGATGCACCTTGCACCCAGTAATCTTTACAGAGGTATGATCGCGCCGCTCCAGCAGAGCCTTCTGGAATCGGGAGCGGCTGAGGATGGAATGATCGCCGTCGAAACTCATGACAATCAGGTGATAGATGATATATACCGACCGCATGATAATCTCAGCATCCGCGTGGTCATGTATCCCGACGGCAGAAATGAACTGATGGTAATCGCGAATATTGCAGATGCGCTTTATGCTGATGCGAATGATTCGCCTGCTGACTGGGGAAGAACACTGGACTACCTGACCAGAGATTCGCTCCAGATGGTGAGTATTACCTGCACAGAGAAAGGCTATGACACAGATAATCCGCTGGCTGAAGCCGATTACAGTAATGGCCCAAATGCTCCAAAGCACATAATGGCGAAGGTGGCAGCTTTCGCATATCATCGCTACAGGAACGGAGGCGCGCCAATAGCTTTCGTCAGCATGGACAATTGTTCCGAGAACGGACAGAAGTTCCGAAACGCGGTCATGACGTTCGCTGAAGCGTGGACAAGTGGCGGTTTTGTCCGCGAAGGGTTTCTGAAGTACATGGAGGGAAAAGTATCCTTCCCCTGGACAATGATAGACAGGATCACACCCAGACCGGCTCAGAATGTGAAAGATATGCTGGCGGGAAAGGGCGTCGAGGGAATGGAGATCATAACGACGAATAAGGGAACAGTGATCGCGCCGTTCGTCAACACTGAACACGTCTCGTATCTGATAGTTCAGGATGATTTTCCCAATGGCCGCCCGCCGCTTGAAAAAGCAGGGGTGATATTCTGCGATAGCCCGCATGACGTGGCTAAGTATGAGAAAATGAAGGTCGGCTCATGCCTGAACCCCAATCAGACGACTCTCTGCATATTCGGCTGCCTTCTTAATCATGAGCATATATACGATACAGTAGCCGATCCCATACTGAAGGAGCTGATCTATCGGCAGAGCTATGATGAAGCTCTGCCGGTGGTTGTGCATCCGGGTCAGATCGAGCCGGAGGAATTCCTGCGCGAAGTGCTGGAAGAGCGGCTGCCAAATCCGAATATACCCGATACACCTGCGAGGATCATAACGGACACCTCCCAAAAGGTAGGGGTAAGATATGGTGATACTATCATCAAGCACGGGGACAACGCGAAAAATCTGAGATATATCCCGCTGGCTATCGCTGGATGGTGCAGATATTTGATGGGTGTTGATGATGACGGCAAAGAGATGAATTGCAGCCCATCTGCCGCTCCACCGTGGAATAGATGGAGTCCAGATCCTTTACTGGAACAGCTTGTCGGCCACGTTTCAGGCATCCAGTTTGGTAAACCTGAGACCGTTGGTGATAAATTGAGACCCATCCTCTCCGATACGGGGCTGTTCGGCGTTGATCTCTACGAAGTGGGTCTCGGTGGCAAAATCGAGAGATATTTCAAGGAGATGATAGTCGGAGCAGGTGCAGTGCGGAGAACTCTAGGGAAGTATGTTGAGCAGAAATGAGGTCAGATAATGTGGATAAATAAAGGCGGAATTGACGTAAATATAGATTCAGATACCAAAAGGGAATTGCTGGTGGAGGCCTTGCGGAAACGGGGTGGAGGCTGCTCAAAGATACTTGTGCTTCCGCCGGATGTTACTCGCCTCCATTCCGGCGCGGGTGAGCTAACCCAGATTCTTTATGACATGCTGGGACAGGAGAGCACATTTGACATCATGCCCGCTATCGGAACGCACGAGCCTCTGAGCGAAGCTCAGATCGATCTGATGTACGGCGGCATCCCGCATGAGTTGTTCAAGGTGCATGACTGGCGGAACGATGTTGTGAAATTGGGTGCTGTGCCATCCGAACTTATCAGCCGTCTTTCGGAAGGTAAACTGGACTATGAGATACCCATCCAGGTCAACAAAATCCTGCTGGAAGGCGGACATGATCTTATCATCTCAATCGGTCAGGTCGTCCCGCATGAAAACACAGGCTTTGCCAACCACAACAAGAATATCTTCATAGGGATCGGCGGGCAGGAGACTATAAACAAGAGCCATTTCCTCGCTGGAGTCTACGGGATGGAGCGGATAATGGGGCGGATCAAGACGCCCATGCGCGAGGCGCTTAACTACGCCGAGGATGAATACTTGAGCGACATCAAGATCGTCTACGTGTTGACCGTCATGGGAAGAGATGAAAGCGGGGAGCTTGTAACCAGAGGACTGTATATAGGAGACGACAGGGAGACGTTTGAGCACGCCGCCAGACTGAGCCAGAAGGTGAATCTGACAAGGTTGAGCGAGTCGCTGGAGAAGGTGGTTGTCTACCTTGATCCGAAGGAATATCAAAGTCACTGGCTCGGCAATAAATCAATCTACAGAACCAGAATGGCGATAGCAGACGATGGCGAACTCATAGTCATCGCTCCGGGGTTGAGGGAATATGGCGAAGACCCGGAGATGGACAGATTGATAAGGAAATACGGCTATCACGGCACTCCGGAGGTACTGCGGGAGGTAAGCGAGAATCAGGATTTGAGAGATAATCTTGCGGCAGCGGCGCACCTCATCCACGGTTCCTCAGAGGGACGCTTCAGGATCACATACGCACCGGGGCACCTGACAGCGGAGGAAACCAGAAGCGCTGGCTATGAGTGGGATGATGTTGACTCACTGATGAGAAAATACGATCCGGCGAAGCTGAAAGAGGGTTATAACGATGGATTCTACTTCGTCAGCAACCCGGCTGTGGGACTGTGGATGCTGGAAGGAGCAGAATAGTGCCAGAAGAACACGTTTTGACGACTCCGCTGACGGACGAAGACGTGATAAAGTTGCGGACTGGCGATAAAGTCCTCATAAGCGGCGTGATATATACTGCGCGGGACGCGGCGCATAAGCGGATGATAGATGCTCTGAAATCCGGTGAGGAGTTGCCATTCGACCTTCGCGGACACGTGATCTATTACGCCGGGCCTTCACCGGCAAAGCCGGGCGCGGTGATCGGTTCTTGCGGTCCCACTACCAGCTATCGGATGGATCCCTATGCACCGAAACTGATCCGGCAGGGACTGAAAGGCATGATCGGCAAGGGAAAGCGCTCCGGCGAGGTCAAAAAAGCCATGATGAAATATAAATCCGTGTATTTTGCCGCTGTAGGCGGCGCGGGCGCGCTCCTCGCGAGGGCTATCAGAGAATCCGAAGTGATCGCCTATCCCGATCTGGAACCGGAATCCGTCAGGCGTCTGGTGGTGGAGAACTTCCCGGCGATAGTTGCTATTGATGTCTATGGCGAGGATATATATCTTTGAGAGATGCGATATCGGATCAATACCTGATTGAGGTAAGGCTGCTGCGCGATAAAGTGGCTTCCTTTGAGCAATACCCATTCTGCCTCAGCGCCGTCAAGCGTCTGGACTCACTGGAATTGCATCCCGCTGTAACGTTTTTCATCGGCGAGAATGGCTCAGGCAAGTCAACGCTGCTGGAAGCTATTGCCGTTGCCTGGGGTTTCAATCCTGAGGGCGGCACATTGAATTTCAGGTTCGAGACTCGATCATCCCATTCAACGCTGCACGAATATATTCGGCTATCAAGGGGAATTGGAAAGCCACGCGACGGATTTTTCCTGCGCGCAGAGAGCTTTTTTAACGTGGCGACAGAGATCGAGAAGCTGGACCGCGAGCCATCATTTACACCGCCCATCATACGTTCGTATGGCGGCAGATCGCTGCATGAACAATCCCACGGGGAGTCTTTCCTCGCGTTGATTATGAACCGTTTCAGTGGTAACGGGTTGTATATCCTGGACGAACCTGAAGCGGCTTTATCACCCAGCCGGCAAATGTCCATGATAGCGAGAATGCACGAGCTTGTCAGGAGCAACTCACAGTTTATCGTGGCGACGCACTCCCCGATAATCATGGCATATCCCAATGCCTTTATCTACCTCTTGACAGAGGATGGGATCGAAAGAATAGACTATACTGAAACTGAACACTATCGCGTTATGAGAGATTTTATCAATAATCATGTGAAAATGCTTAACATTCTTATGTCTGAGTAGGGTGTTTAATCAAACACCCTACTATGGCGTATTTTGTTTTTATCGTTGGTGATTCAAGAGAGGAGAGTGTCAATGTCTGGGATTTTTGGTGTGGTAAGTCAAGAGGATTGCGTTAGAGATTTATTCCATGGAACGGACTATCATTCACACATGGGCGCGGAGAGGGCAGGCCTGGCTGTTTTAGGAGATTCTTTTAATCAAGAGATTCACAGGCTTGGCTCTGAGCAGTTCAGGGGAAGATTTGGCCATACCCTGTCAGAATTAAGCGGTAATCAAGGTATAGGCATCATTACCGGTATCCGGGAATCGCAGCCTTTAATTGTCGGATCTAAAATAGGAAATTTTGCTCTGGTGCTTTCAGGTCTGGTAACCAACGCCGAAGAGCTTGCCGAACGCCTTCAGGCGAAGGGGCATGTTTTTAGCGAAATGAGCGATGCCAAGATTAGCTCTGTTGAGATAGCCGCTAAGTTGATTGCTCAGGGAGAGGATTATGTTTCAGGAATCAATAATCTGTTTGATCAGGTTGAGGGTTCTGCATCTGTCCTGGTTCTAACTCAAGAGGGACTTATTTACGCAGCTAGAGACAAACACGGGCGTACTCCTTTAGCTATTGGCGCTAAAGACGGAAGTATTGCAGCGGCTTCCGAAAGCTGCGCCTTTGTTAATTTAGGATATACTATTACAAAATCTCTTCAGCCAGGCGAGATTGCTCTTATTTCTAAAGGAAAGTGTTCGCAGGTAAAAGAGGGGAATCCAGATAATCTGCAAATTTGCTCTTTTCTCTGGATTTATACCAGTTTTCCTGCGTCCGCTCCTGAAGGAATTCAGGTAGAATCAGTCAGGGAGAATTGTGGCCGCGCTCTGGCAAAGCGTGATGATGTTGAGATTGATTACGCGGCTGGTGTCCCTGATTCAGGCACGGGGCACGGCCTGGGGTATGCTGCGGAAAAGGGCGTTCCCTACCGGAGACCCCTTGTAAAATATACACCATCCTATGGCAGAAGCTATACACCTGTATCGCAGCAAGAAAGAGATTATATTGCAAGGATGAAGCTAATAACGAATGAAGACATCATTCGAGGTCAAAGAATGGTGCTTTGCGAAGACTCGATTGTCAGAGGAACGCAGCTCAAGAATGAGACTGTCAGGAAATTGTGGCAAGCAGGCGCTAAGGATCTGCATATTAGACCGGCTTGTCCGCCCCTGATGTATCCTTGCATTTTTCTATCTTCCACCAGGGGAATTGATGAATTGGCAGCGCGTCGGGCGATTCGGGCACTAGAGGGTAGCGATATCGAAGATGTCAGCACTTATCTTGATCCTGATTCGTCAAAATATCAGCAAATGGTTGAGTGGATTGAGCAGGATTTGGATGTCACCTCTCTGCGATACCAATTATTGGATGATATGGTGGAGGCGATTGGTCTGCCGAAAGAGAACCTCTGTCTCCATTGTTGGCGAGGGTGTTAGAAACGAACGGATTATTCAAAAGTGTGTCTGAAAAGTTCAGATAATAGAACGCGGATGACGCGGATTCTGCGGATCTACACGGATTTCGGGGCATCTGTTGCAGATTCCCTTCTTTTCCTTTTTTTGCTCAAACTTTTTCTAAAAGCTTGATCCGCGGGTATCCGCGCCATCCGCGTTCTATTCCAAATCAGGGAGGAAACTATATGCTCTCAGTTACTACAGACTATGCAAAGGACACCGGCGACCCATCGCCATACCTCAAGCGCATTGCCGGTGCTGGATTTTCACACATCCACTGGTGTCATCATTGGAACACTGACTTCCTCTATTCCAGATGGGAGATCGACCAGATCAAGAAATGGCTTGAGGATTATGGCCTGCAATTGCTTGATCTACATGGTTCAGCGGGGAGGGAGAAAAATTGGGCATCCGCGCAGGAGTATCAGAGGTTGGCGGGCGTTGAGCTTGTCAAAAATCGTATAGAGATGACCGCCTATCTCTCCTCTGATGTAACCATCATGCACGTTCCCGGAGATCCTGGTTCAGCGCCAATACGAAAATCTCTGGACGAACTTGAGCCTTTTGCCAGGGAGCGAAACGTCCGGATCGCCATAGAAAACGGCAGCTTTGAGGCTGTCCGCAAATTGCTCTCCGAGTATGACCCTGATTACGCTGGTCTATGTTACGATTGTGGTCACGGAAACATGATCCCTGACGGGCTGGATCACCTGGAAGCCATCAAAGATCGCCTGATTTCTGTGCATCTTCACGATAACGATGGCAAAAGCGATCAGCACAAGCTCCTGTTCTCAGGAACGGTGGCCTGGGAGCGATTGGCGCGCATCATGGCAGGATCCGCCTATACAAAATGCGTGAGTATGGAAACGACTATGGGGCGCACGGGGATTGACGATGAGGGGGTGTTTCTTGCTAAAGCGTTTGAGACCGGAACGACATTCTCCGGAATGATTTCAGAAGAGAAACGTGCCATATAATAATCATAATGACTTTGTCACACTTACCTGTAGTAGCCCAAGATTCTATCTTGGCTCCTAACATCAGATTCCCAGAATGCCAACTTAGAAAGTTGGGCTACGACTGGATCGCGATCTAATGTGACAAAGTCAAGTTAAGTCCATAAACTCATAGACCAATAGACCGAATGGCACTGCCTTAAGGAAATGCTATAGAGTATCCTAACACAAAGGCACGAAGTCACTAAGGCGCTAAATAGGCTTAGGGCCTCAACCCCGTAGGGGTGTCATGTTTATAGATGTGATGTTTTCATTAAGTCCCAAGCCCCATAGGGGGCGACATGTTAATACATTGGGAATATGTCGCTCCTACGGAGCTTACGTGTATTTGGTGTTACTCTATCTATAAACATGACGCTCCTAACGGAGCTAAGAATCTGCTATGGATGACCATCACTTTTCCTTAAGTCAGTGCCATTCCCAATAGACCAATAGACCAATTGACTAATTGACTAATTGACTAACAAAGGATGAATACACATGAGCAACTACCCGCACATGGTTCACGATTATTACGTAGCAAGAGTGCGCGCAATTCATCAGGAGCGGAGCCAACGGCTTCGGAGTATCAAGACGAAGCGTCAGGCTGTATACTGTTTCAGACCCTTTTCAGAAAAATGAGAAAATGAGATGCTATAGATTTGAGTTGCCATTCTGTGGATTCGAGGGTAGAATAATCGCAGGAGGTATATCATGGCATACACAGTTAG
>SDBT01001045.1_pt1 | contig 47225 bp, 62 predicted proteins | sample 2277101 | NCBI WGS metagenome assembly SDBT01 (sample SAMN10404973, study PRJNA504765) | marine sediment metagenome | isolation source: marine sediment core GS10_PC15, 103 cmbsf | place: Arctic Ocean: Southern Knipovich Ridge | collected 2010 | reverse complement strand
ATGCTTCACTTCTGTTTACAACTACAGCAACGAAAATAGAACCGATGTTAACCTTAACGTTATTGTGTTCGACTTCGACCCAGATGGCATTTATAAACCTTTCGACGAAATGCGAAAGCTATATGATTATTGTAAAATGAACGACTACAAGTCAATGGTTGTCTTTAGCGGAGGAGGGTTTCACTATTATGTATACGCTTCTAATGGAAACAAATTAAAAAATCCAAAGCAAGCGTTAACCAATGTACACAAAGCAATTATAACAGACACAGGTATTTCAGCTGATACCTCACTCGTGGGTGACTTATCGCAGTTGATACGTATACCTGGAACGCGCAATGTTAAAAGGAAACGCTGGTGCTGTTTCATCGATGAAGATGATATCAAACAAGGATTCGAATACATTCAAAAATACGCAGAGGAAAATAGGTTCGGACATTACAGAGTATTCGGCAAGCGTTTGCTAAACATTGCAAACTACGACACAGCACCAACGATAACACCAAGCTTCGAAATCAACAAAGAGGAAACAAAGTTAATCGAACAAAGCAAAATACTTACAGCTGTCAGACCTTGTACAGCACACATCTTGTTAAAGTTAAAAACACTTTCACATAGTTATCATGAACGACTAGCAGTAATTGCTGAATTTAGGCAAATGGGTTTCATGCGAAGCCAGGTAAAAGAGATGTTAAAAGATTTCCTACCGGAACACAAATGGAGGCATTGTGTTTTAAAAATTAGCGGTGGCGAAGGTCAAGTTGATTATATTTACGACAGAGGACTTGTTGCAATGAGTTGTAAAAGATTAAAAGATGAGGGCTGGTGTCCTAAAGGAGGTTGTGAACATGAAACTTATCGTTGATAGTAACGATTATTCTCAATGCAGAGGATTGGCAAAACGCTTATCTGAAAAAGATATTGAATACGAGGTACGAAGTCTTAAAGCTGGAGACTTCAAATGGGAAACAGACCCTCCTATATTATTTGAAAGAAAGACAATTAAAGACTTCATGCAAAGCTTATTCAATCATCATGTTCACACTCAGTTAATTAAAATGCAAGAAGTTACACCTTACAATTATATCATCGTTGTCGGAAACTTAAAAGAATTCCTCTTTAATCCCGAAGTGAAAAGACGATATAATATAAAACAGTACATGGGAGGTATTTGTTCTCTAGCTGTTCACGGTGCGAAATTTATGTTCTGTGAAAACAATTCGCAAATGGTTTACCTTATGAAGAAGACGCTGGAAAAGTATGAGAAGAAAGACCGTCCCATTCTACTGGAAAAAGATATGGTTTACAAATCGAAAGATGTAAGTCCTTACACAAAAACATTGATGTTGATTCCTATGATTTCTTCTGAGAAGTCTTTCTTAATTGAAACTAAGTATCCAAGCTTTACCAAATTAAGAGAAGCGTTGGATGAGGGACCAATGGAAGTAGATGGTGTAGGAAAGGTCATTGAGGAGAATATAAGGAATTTCATAAAGGAACTAGATGGTTAAAAAGCAATATGTTTAAAAACACATATGTACCATAATATATAAGAGGTGAAAAGTAATGAGTGAATTATATCCTGAAGATGAACTTAAAGGAGATGAAAAAGCTGTTTGTGTATTATCCGGCGGATTAGATAGTACCACGTTGCTGTATGAACTTGTACAAGGTAAACGAAAAATACACGCACTTAGTTTCGACTACGGACAAAAGCACAAGAAAGAATTACTATGTGCAAGAAAGACATGTAAAAAGCTTGGAGTTCCTCATAAGATAATTGACTTGAGTGTACTTGGCGAAATAGCACCTTCTGCTCTGACAAAAAAAGGATGGGATGTACCTGAAGGACATTACGAAGATAGCAACATGAGTCAAACTGTTGTACCAAATCGTAATATGGTTATGCTTTCCTTAGCTACAGCATTTGCAATATCAATCAAGGCAAAGAAAATTTTTTATGGTGCACATGCAGGCGACCACGCAATCTACGCAGATTGTACTCCGGAATTTGTCGAAGCAATGAAAGGAGCAATAAGAACAGCAGATTATGCTGAAATAGAACTAGAAGCACCCTACACATTCATAGACAAAGGCGACATAGTATACCGAGGAACAAAAATCGGCGTTGATTACACAAATACTTGGACATGCTATAAAGGCGGAGAAAAAGCATGTGGAGAATGCGGTGCTTGTGTGGAAAGATTAGAAGCATTTGGATACGTAGGATTGATAGACCCAATTGATTACGAGGAATAGTATGAAAGTAGAGTACGATAAGTGCATTTGCCCTACATGTGGCAATATAAAGACATGCTTAACCTACGACACCGTGTGTTTAATGCAACGGGTCCTAGTGAGAACGAGTCGAGATGCTAGATGCATAGCGAAATTCTATCTGTCACAGTGCGATAACTACAAGAAAAAAGAGGAGGAGTAATATATGCATTTTTGTTCAATAGTTCCGAGCCGATATATCGGCGATTTAGACAAAACAAGTAAATGGCACCTAATATTGCCTCATATGATTAGAAAAGACGTGTTATACAAAGGTGGATATCAACTACTAAAAGCGAGAGGAAATACACTTATTCTGGATAATGGCTACTTTGAAATGAAAACCAACAGATTAAGCAAATCAGATGGTATTACAGAACTGCTCGAGGTCAGCGACATAATTAATCCGGACTATATCTGTATTCCAGATACTTTTTATAGCCCGCAGATAGAGGAAGAACTTGACAAACTAATTGCGCCTATGTCCAAACATACAAAAAAGATAGCAGTGGTAGCAGCAAATAGTCTTTACGAAGCGGTACAAATGTTTGGTGTTTTAAATGATAGGAATGATATTGACATGATTGCTGTACCTGATAGATTGCTATCAAAAAATACAGGTATTTCACGTTCTAAATTTTTAGACGTTGTCGAAAAAGCGTGTCAGGTTATTGAAAAACCAGTGCACTTATTTGCGCTAGACAATCCTGCTACTCTTTGCGACTTAAATCGTCCTTATATAAATTCAATTGACTCGACCGCTCCTTTTTTATGGGGTTTGGACTATAGAAAAATAACCAATACAGAAGTGATATCAAAAAGACCGGATGATTACTTCGACATTAATGAGTTGACAAAAGGTCAGAGGCAACAGATTGAATGGAATGTTAATTACTTAAAAGAAATTTGCGAAAAACAAACGAGGTTGGTGAAATGAAATTAGAGATAGATGATAAATGGTTTAATGAAGAGGAGTTGAAAAACACTTCAAGAAGATTCAAAGGATTTTTAAAAGAGTGGCTTGAAGACAGTGGCAAGTTTGAATTTACAACATTTAAAAATCCAGGATATGATGAGATAGTTATTTGGAGTGGATATGATTTATTTTCAATGTGTTCACATCACTTGCTTCCAATCATCATACAAGAAATACACATCGGCTATATACCGAATGATAGAGTAGCTGGGCTGAGTAAAATACCAAGAGCAGTTAATTACTTTGCACACAGACCACAAATACAAGAACGCATGACTCAACAAATAGTTGACTATTTAGAAGAGCAGCTTAAACCAAAAGGTGTTATCTGTACAGTTAAGGCAAGACATCTTTGCATGGAAGCACGAGGCGTTAGAGAGAAAGGAAGTACGATGACAACTTCTGCTGTGAAAGGTTGTTTCTTGAAACCTGAACCAGGCAAGAGTCCGAAACAAGAATTCTTCGAGTTGATTAAAAGTGCGCGATGATATTACAAATTTCGTAAATTTAATGGATAAGCGTTTTAAGATGGGTGAAAAAACATACAAAAGCGCGTATAAGAAAATGTCACGTAAAAAATTACTTTCAGAAGCACAAGATGAATGTGTCGATATAGGAAACTATCTTTGGTTTATTGCATTGAACAATGAAGGCGACAGAGTTATAAAAGATAAAATGACTACACTAGTTGCCGGTGCGAATAACCTCTGGTTGTTACTTGAGGATGCAAAGAAATGATAACAATAGAAGCAGTAGGGAAGAACATTCATACATTTGGTAGAGACCCGACTACAAAGAAGCGTTATACCAACATCATCACCAACTTCGACCCCTACTTCTATGTAGATGACCCTCGTGGTACTTACAAAACAATCGAGGGTAATAACGTAAAAAAAGTTTACGTAAGTCATCCTGGTGAAGTTCGTAACGCTCGTATGCAATATGACAAAACATGGGAAGCAGATATTCCTTATGTGAATAGATACCTAATCGACAAGGTTGACAAAATTGAAGAAGAGCCTGTTAGGGTATGTCATATCGATATTGAAACATTAGGCGAAAGGGGAGACTTTCCCAAACCGTCAGAGGCAGAATTTCCAATCATAAGTATTTGCTGTTATGACAACTTCACAGAGAAGTATATTGTCTTCAGCTGGAACAACAAGAATCAAGTGTGCAATTATACTAAAGGAACTACTCTTTACCAAACTTATCCTTCGGAAAGAGAAATGATGACACACTTCATCACTTATATCAAAGAGACCGACCCAGACGTACTTACAGCCTGGTTTGGCGACTTGTTTGATTTCCCTTACATTGTCAATCGCATGAATAAGATAGGGATGAATGCAGATTCACTAGGTAGACTTGCAGGAACACGAGTAGACGAATACGGCAACAGACTCATTACAACGATAAGGGGTAGAGCATTACTAGACCTATACTGGGGTTATCGATATATCATCTTTACCGGAAGAGAAAGTTGGGCTTTAGATTACATAGCAAAGTTTGAAAAATTAGGATTACAAAAAATTCAATACGAAGGAGCAATTGATGACTTATGGGAAAAGGATATCAACGCAGTTATGGAATACAACCAAATGGATGTTGAAATAATTGTTGCTCTTGATAAGAAGATGAATATTGTAAAGTTTTTCGATTCATTAAGAAGATTGACTGTTTGTAATTGGAATAACTTATTTGCTAGAAGTCAAATGCATGATTTGTGTATTTTAAAATACTGTCATGAGAAGGGAATAGTCTTACCTTGCAAACCAGAATATACTGATAATATCGAAGATAAATTCAAAGGCGCATTAGTACTAGACCCACTAAAAGGGCTACATGAACAAGTCCTTGTTTTTGACCTGAAAGCATTTTACCTTTCATTAGCTATATCGTGTAATATGTCTTACGAAACAATTAGCAGCGATGGTGAAATTAAACTAGGCAATGGTGTTAGTTTTAAGAAAGAGCCGAAAGGAATAATACCTTGTGTTGTTGAAAACATGTTTACTTTACGCAACTCATATAAAAAACTGAAAAAGGAATCGACTTATGGCAGCGATGATTGGAAAAAATACGACATGCTTCAATATTGTGTAAAGATGCTAACAGCGTCTTTATATGGAGCAATTGCATTTCCTCGCTTCCGGTTAAACAAGAAGGAAATCAGTTCTTCAATAACTTGGCTTGGTAGAGAAATATTGAAACATACAAAAGAGGTTTTAGAGGAAAATGATTGTATTGTAATAACTGGTGACACAGATAGTATTTTGTTCAAATTTAAAGAACCTAGAAGTGACATAGAAGCAATTGAGGAAGGCAGAAAGTTGATTGATATTATCAATCATAGTTATGACGCTCTTGTTAAACAATGGGGCGTAGATAAACATATCATAGAAATAGAATTTGAAAAAATGCACAGAACAGGTTTGTTTTTAACAAAGAAACGTTACGCAGGTAAGATTTGTTGGAGTGATGGTGAGTTTGTTGAAGATTGGGATATTAAAGGAATGGAAACAAAACGCAGTGACACTCCTCAGGTAATAAGAGAAAAGCAAAAAGAAATAGTACATGCAATTTTAAATAAAGAAGACAAACAAAAAATTATTTCTGATTTAAAGCAACTTATAAAACATCTTAAAAACGAATGCTCTATTGAAGATATTGCAATGCCGACTGGGCTAACCAAAATGCCTGAATCATATGGAAAGAATGGCAAAGGTATTCCAGCACATGCGAGAGCATGTTTATATGCAAATAAATTACATAATGCTAATATTACAGGTGGTTCAAAGGTCAAATGGCTGTATGTTATACCCAAGGTCAAAGTAGACGACAAGAGAGTTGATGTAATTGCATTTAGGGGAAAAATGTATCCGGGTTATGAAGTTGACTGGGAGAAAATGTTAAACCGATTAGTTTATATGAAGTTTGATAGTATATTTAGTGCATTAGGATGGAATATTAATGCCTTAAACGGGCAACAAACACTGGAGGTGTTTATGTGATAGTAAATGAAATCTTTGAATCGATTCAAGGAGAAGGAAGATATGCAGGTACACCTGCTTTGTTTATTCGCTTGAGCGGATGCAATAGAAATTGTCCTTGGTGTGATACTAAGTATCACAACGAAGGAAAAGAAATGGCAATCCATGAGGTTGTAAATAAAATATATGATTCAGGTAAAAAGATTGTAGTTTGGACAGGTGGTGAACCTTGCTTACAAAAAGAACATATATCGTTAGTACTTGATAACGTCGTTGACTTAAAACACCACATTGAAACAAACGGAACAATTAAAGATGCAGATTTTTTAAATAGGTTTGATTACGTTTGTGTTTCGCCTAAGTCTTTAAGTGACTATAGTAAGTTTCATACAATACATCAAAAAATGAATACTGAATATGATATCAAGGTAGTAACCAATTTAGAAGGAGAAGGAAAAGACATATTATTATATGCTACAATGCTTATGCCTCTTTCGACTTATGATGTAAAGAAAGACCTAGAGATTCAAAAGAAGGTATGGAATTATTGTGTTAAAAGAAATAAGAAATACAGTCCTAGACTTCATGTAGATGTTTGGGGAACTAAGCGAGGTATTTAATATGGATATGACACTATTTACGGAAACAACAATCGATAGCGCTCATTATTTGTTCGGCTATGCAGGCAAATGTAAACACACACACGGACACACTTGGTTGTTGAAGGTTTGGATTAGGGGTAATGACTCGCAAACAGATGAGGTTGGTATCCTATTCGACTTTGGTAGAATCAATGAAATAAAGGATATGCTCGACCACAAATGTATTAATGAAACCGTTAGTTTTAATCCAACTGCAGAAAATATCTCAGGCTTTATATTTGCTAAACTAAAGCAAATGAATTCTAATTTAAAGTATAAGGTTAGGCTATACGAAACAGCTGTTTTAAAAGAAACCTATTGCGAAAGAAGCGACTTCTAATTACACCCGACCATCGGTTTATAAAGGGTTAGGTCTATATACTTATATAGAGGTGATGTAATATGAAAGTAATTGGTTTAGTAATAAACTTTGACGGAAAGAAAACACAATGCTCAAACTGTAATAGAAGTCACGGAAGAAGCTTTGTGTGTGAGGATGAGACTGGGAAAAGGTTTCATTACGGTTCAGGATGTGTTCAGAAGGTTGGAATAGATAAACAACAACTGGCTTCGACCCTGAGCAAAGTTACCGTTCAAAGTGCCAGATTGAGTTATGAACTCACAAGGGTGAAGTAAATGGCTTGTAGAACAGAACTCGAAGGATATCTGGAAAGAGAGAGCGAAACATTGAAAGACGTATTTGCGGATAAACCAACTATGTTGGAATATTTTAAAAATGTGTCTTTCGAAAATGTCAATACAGCAAGAAAATTACTGAGGAAACTCAATGGTGATAACGAGTGCAATGATGTATTAATTGCTGAATTGAAAAAAAAGATACAAAAATATGAAGACTTCGTAGAAAGCGAAGCCGAGATATGGAGGTGAGATGATGGCTGATATAGTAAGAGTTAGAGCGAGGAGTTATAGTAAGGCAAAAAAGCTTGCTTTTATAACTGCTGGAAGGTCTGGCTATACTGATGTTGGTAGAGGTAGTACGCTTCTTAAACCTACAACTGTTTCAGACGGAATTTTTGATTTTACCGTTCTGAGATAATCGCACCCCAGGTTGGAGTAGTATTGTTGTGGAAGGATAACATATCTCACCCATATTGTATCACCTTTCTTTCTTAGATAATACTGCTGGGAGGTTCGATTCCTTCCGGTTCGTTTTATAAAAATAAAAAAAAATATTAAGGAGAAGACAAAGCTTCAGTGCCCTGTCTTCGTCCTATTATTTAGAACTAGTTAGGGCTTCTCGTTATATTACTGAATTTAAACTACTGTTATTGCTGTTTTGATAACTCCAACTGCAGTTCCTATAACGCTAAGTACTGTTTCTGCTCCAAACTTTACAACTACTGCTCCAACTCCAATTCCTAACAAAACTAGAAATCCTTTTGTTGCGCTAGTTAAAAGGTTCAGACCTTCTTTTGCTCCTTCTGCTATTAAATCTCCCATAATGAATACCTCCTTTTAAGTTGTTTTATAATTTGTATGCAATATGCATAAGTATTTATATTAGTGCGAATCTGCTTTTAGATTCTCCTATTGCTGTTGTTCCATAAGGATTTAACTTTTCATTAACCTTCGGTACAACCACTTGCGTCCAAACAGCGTAAGCAAACACTGCAGCTAATCCTTTATCGATAGGGCTACCTTGCATAACAGCAGCTGCTATAGCCATGATACCTATTGATACTGCTTTTGCAGCTATGTCTTTTAACCAATCCCACATTTAAAATTCCTCCTATTAGAATCCCATTTGTTTATGTAAATCTAAATGGCAAGGTGCACAAAGAGTTTGTCCATTCCAAGTCTCAAAACGAGTTTCGGGTGATTTTGCAAAAGAAATTAAATGATGAGGATGTAAATAAATACCTTGTGTTTCACATCCTTGACATGTATAATCATCTTTTTCAAAAACCTTTTTGCGCCATTCCCTCCATTCACTACTACTTCTTATAATCTTATTTTTAGGTGTTATTCCACCTTTCCAATTACTACTTTTCTCTGCTTTATATTTTCCTCGAAGAGACAAACTCTGATTTATTTTTCTTTCTTCTGTGTGTTTTATTCCGAGTAATTTCTTTCTAATTTTTTGTTTGGTTACTTCTGAAAGCTTACTACCAATTCTAGACTTACTCATTTTTTTTCTAGTTTTAGTACTAAATATTCTACCCTTCATCCATTTGCCAACACCACTTGCTTTGGCGCTAGCAACCCTATTTGAATTTTTTATATACATTTATTTATACTCCACTAATTATTATATATATTACCCAAACGGTATTTAAATGTATATCTTTATCGCATTATGCGCGTTTTTGGCAATAAAGCCACAATTTCTTTGTCTATTTTGCTCTTTTAGCGCGTTTTCGCACGGTACCGTTGGTTTTAAAATCCTTAGGCATGTGCGCCATTGTCTGTATTTTGCCAAAAGCATATTTTCTATTCCATGAGAACCAAATAGAGTAATAATTCTGTTGGTCCTTATGTAACACCCGATTTTCTACTGGTGTATCATCATACCAATAGCACCAATCTAAGACACAAAACTCATTGTCTTTTTCACTACAGTAAGTGACGTAACAATGTCCTCCGCCTTTAACATCTCCGGCATTCAATCTAATACGCCAGTAGGGTATTCCTGCAGCTTCCATCAAATTGGCAAGCAATACCGCTCCATCGTCACAATCGCCTTTCATATAATATAATGCTTCACACACAAACATCCAAAATTCTTGCATGTCTACAACTTCTTTGTCACTGACATATTTGAAATATTTATGTACCCACATCAAACATTTCAATGCTCTTTCATCAAATGTACCTTCATTTAGTTTTCCAATTCCTACATAAGTTCCATTGACAATGTGTTCAAGGTGGAAGTCAGTGGATTGGAAGAAAATTCTGACATCAATTGGTGTGATAATCTTTGTATTAAAGAAAGCCCGTGCATTGTATGATATGTCTTGTTTTGGATACTTATTGTTCCAAAGCTTTTCATTCGGGTCTTCTATTACGACTTGTTTTCCTAACATCTCTACTTCACCTAGTAATTTAGTTGCTTCTGCTTGTAATTGCGCTATCCTATTCTCATGCGTTTTTATTTGCTCTTTGTGTCTTTTTGCATCTTGTTCTAAGACACTAATAGTTACCTTGAGATTATTAATTTCTTTGTAAAATCCAAAAAGTTTACCAATGAAATTTCTCATATTAACACCTACTTCGCCTTTAGATGAACTTTAATCTTATCTAAAGCGCTATTCTCCTGAGCTATTCTTTCAAGCATAATTTCTTCAGAATTTACTTTTCTTGTAAGGTCTCCACTATGATATTCAATTCCAATCATTATGTCTAATACAACATATCTAAAAACATCTTCGTTTGCATCAGCATAATCTGTTACAGGAAGCCCGTTTATTACTGAAAGTAATCTACCATCTTTTGCTAAAAATTCAAATTTTGGAATATGTCTTGGTTGAATTTCTTCTTCTGTTTTGTCAATATCAATAAAAGACAATTTTATTGTTTGTCCAAGTTTTGCTTTAACAAAGTCTCTTATTTCTTCAAGTAATATTTTTCCTCTACCACCTTCACAAAAAGGGCAATCTTTGTTAAAATACATTTTTATTTCTTCTGTTAGCATATCCATCTTTCATACTCCTCCTTATAATTATATATACCCATATCTTTTTAAACCTATAGTTTTTTGCAAAATCTGAGTTTTATCCATTCTCCAATTCCTGAATTGTCATTAGCAGTACCTACAACAAATACACCACCAGAACCACCAACTTTTCCATTGCTAAAACTATGTGTGTGCGCACCTGTTGTTGTTCCACCAGTATCTTCGTTTTCTGTACCATCTGCAGCACCAACATTTATATATTTATCAACTGTTCCTGTTACATCTACCCAACCAGGAGGACAATCTCCTGATGACATTAAAATCATTCCTTGTGGTGCCTTAACTCTTGCAGAAGCAACATAACAAATTCTTAAATAAATATAAGCTGCTGTATAAGTACTAGTACTTGTTGTTCCATCATCACTTTTAGAAGTATTCCCACTACCACCACCATCCCAATTGGTTGATGTAGTTGAATGATTATGGCTTCCTGTTCCTCCACCTGTAGTTTCTAAACTTGCATTTGCTCCTAAAACAAACTTTCCTGTCGCTGAAGCATAAGTAGTCCAACTAGATGGAACTGCAGCTGTATTAAACCAACACATCATCATAGTCATTTTACCACCTTCTCGCAGCAAATGTATTTGATATAAGCAGGAGTAATAGTCGGTGAATTACTTCCAGCAAATCCTGTTGGACTTCCAGGACTACCTGCTGTTGCAATTGAACCGCCTGATGCAACATGAACATCAAATGTATCACAAAAAACAGTGTGAGAATGTCCACCATTTGCTGTAGCTTCAATATTAGTTGTATTTGCTTTAAAACTTCTTGTTCCAGCTAATGTATAAGAAGACCAACCAACAGGACATTGTGGTTTATCAAAAAATGCAATTGCTCCTTCAGGGAAATTGTCTACTAGTGATTGTTTATTAAATCCGAATTCAATCTTTCTTCTATCCCGATGGGTAGCCATAGGATAAATGACACTGTCCCGAAATCTAATTGCATCACTACTCATGTTTTTTGTAACCCTATCATTCTAAGTGTTGTATTTGCTGTTGTATTTGTAATTGCAGTTATATAACCTATTCCTGTTGCATCATATCTATCCAATTCGATTTTTTCTCCTACTCCTAATCTATACTTGGTCGCAGTTGCTACTGCTCCTATTCCAAGCCAAGCAGGATAAAGTCCATCATTAATTATAATGGCTGTTTGGAATGATGTCGTTGAAAGCGTTGTACTAGCTGTTGTAACAGATACCTTTGTAGTCAAAACATCATTAAATGTTTGACATGGAGCTGCTCCAGATAATATACTTATAGAAGATGTGCTTGAAGCAGTAACAACTTGAATATTATCAGATGATAAACTTAGTCGTATTTCTTCTCCTGGTTGCAAATAAAAATTGTTTGTAGTAGCTGTTGCTCCAAAATTTATAAATGTATTATTTTCTCCTGTGTTTTTGACGTAGTAAACATCTGAGCCTGTTGCTGCCAACGTTTGACTTGTAGCACTAGCTATTAGCTCTGCGTTTCCAATTATTGAACTAAAATTGACATTCAATATCATTGAATTTACTTCGCTAGCATACCATGGGTCGTTATCTGCTTTTGGAAAATATCCTTCTGCTGCTACCATATTAAATCACTTCTCCTTTTATACACGAGCATATGTCGTGGTAATATATATTTGTACTGCGTTTGATTTTGCTACTCCAGTAAAAACAATGTGAGAACTCATGCTAGGTGTTCCATCTGTGTTGAAATCACCACATTCAGTAATCGTATTTCCATTTGCTTCACTAGCACCAATAAAACCTTGTACTGTTACTGTTTGATTTCCAGTATTAAAAGTTGGATAGCCTGGAACAAAATCTTTTAATGGTCCCGCGTCATGCCAAGTTGTAAGTGCTGTTGTTAAATCTGTATCTGTTGGGTCCGGAGTTGTAGTCCCTGTGCCTATCTTGAATTGTGAAGGCACACTTATGGTAGAAGAGGCATTGTATCCTCTATTAGCCATATTATTAAATCCATTTTCTGTATATTCTGCTCCTGCTGCCATTTTATCACCTTACCAATTTGTTGTTGTTGTTGTTAATGTTGTATTTCTATATCCTAATAAAGATGTACCCAGTAAAGAATTTACTGCGTGTCCTAAAATAAAAGAATCATTAATTTCTTCTACCAGAACTGTCGTGCTAGTTGGCACCATATCATAAGTTGCTGTAGCTTGAACAAGTTCTGAAAAATCATCTGTTGAACCAATCAAACCTTCTTCTAATCTTTTTACTCTTTCAACAATATTTGCTTGATATTCTTCTATTGTAAATTGCTTGTCTCCTACTTCTATTTCAGTATAAGATTGCGGATAATGTTCTGTTATTTTATAGATTGTAAAATTTTGGTTTACAGCAGGAGTATTAATTGTATCTACAACTTTTATTGCTTGGCCTACTGTCAAATATAAATGGTTGTTCCAAAGTACTTTTAGTTTTGCTGACTTAAAAGGGTCTGCAAACTTGTCAAGAATATTATTTGCTCTATTCCAAGCATCTTCGAAAGAAATAACGTCTGTTAAAGTAACTGTTTTTGCATAAGTTCCATAAATATCAATTGATGGTTGATTTGACATGTGAACTGGAATAGGAGCATAGTAAATTATTTCTGCCAAAATATTGTTAGCATTTGCTGAAGCAGTAAAACCTGTAATAATTTTTTTATTTTTCTTATCAATTTCGTAATCAAATGAACCTACAGCACCTATAATTTCTCCAACTTTTATTTCACTTGCGACTTTTGCTGTAGTACTATAATTTTTAGTATCACCATAATACAAAGCAACATTTTCAGGAATATCTGTTAAATCAAAAGTTGTTTCAGCACCATCTCCTGTAAAAAGTTGGTCGGCTTGAACTAACTGCTGTGCTCCTTCAACTCTTAGGTCGTTTATCATTTCACTTCTGTCATATTCCCAAGTAGGCAATTCGATGATATTTGTTCCAACAGTTAAAGTGGTTGCATTTGTAGTATTATTTTTTGGTTCAAAATAAACATGTCCATCACTTGACTTGTAATAAAAAACCCAATTAAGTGTTTCTGCTAATTTTTTACATCTTTCAAAAATATCTGCATTCCTACAAGGGTATTTAATTAAAACTGTTGTTGTCCCAGAATCTATCACTGATGTTCCAGGAATAACTGTTAATCCACCATAAGTAGTAATTAAGTCGATAAAAATATTTGAAATTTTTCCATCATCATAAGCAGGGTCGCCAATAACAGAAGCATCATAATAATGCATAACTTGTTTATTTATAAGTTTAGCTAGTTCGTCTTTTGCAGTTATTGTAACAACAGCTCCTTCTGGTTCAAACAAATCCAAAAATCCATCAAAAATTCTTAACTTGGATTCATTTGGAGAAGCTAAATAAATTTCACAATCTAAGGCGTTGGTTAATGTAACAACGTCTGAAATATTTTTTGCAAATTCCATTTCACAAATTGTTATTGAATCTCCATATGTTTCTATTTTTTTTGCCTTTCTTAAATATACTGTTACATTTATACCATCTATGTATACTTCCCAAATCTTTTTATTTGTTGGAGGAAGTGTTGTCGCAGTTATTGTTATTGTACTACTAGTTGTACTGCTAGATGTAGTACTAGATGATGATGTTGTAGATGTTGTCATATTATATCAAAGTTCCTGCTTCTATCATTGTAATGCTATAAGATAATGAATTTGCATCTCCACCATTTGATTTTATACTTGTTTCAGTTATACAAACAGTAATTGTAGCCCCACTACTACCTCTATTTAATGATTCAGGAGTATAAGTATAAGTGGTATCTCCTTGTGCACCATTTATGAGAGTATTATATCCACTTGATGCAAGACCGGCAATATCCCTTGCATACTTGTAAAGATTTCCGGCTCCAACATCTCCTATAGATACATTTCCTTCAACTGTTATTGTTCTAGATGCGCCCATCAAATCCATGACAATTTTATCATCAGAATCCATTGTTGGCATAGGCATGTCGATTGCCCCTGCTGTTTTACCAATATTTTCTAAAGAAACATCAAATAGTGTTAATGTTTTTGAACCACTATATAAAAAATTATTTCCACTTGTAGCAACTATTGTTGGATTTGTCATTTTCTCACCTTTAGTCCATCTTTTTCAATTTTATAAACCAAACCATACATTTGGTCGATTCTCATTTTCATGTGTTTTAAATCTGCTTGAATTTCAAACAATCTGTCTTTAGTTGTTCTTTCTTTTGAATCACCCATAATCATCACGTCCAAAGTCCCGACACATAACTTGTTCTTCTTCTTAATTCTCTTCCTTGCTCTCTTGCAAATTTGTTAAATAATTTTTTCATTTCTTCCTTATCTGCTCCAGGAGAAACTGTTATATGATTTGTTATAATTATTTTTTCTCCACCAATTCCTTTTCCTAAAGGAACAACTGCTTCTGGTCCTTTTTCTCCAATCATTGCAAGAGTAGGAGAAGTTACTATTCCACCTTCAGCCATTCTTGGAATATTGAACATTTTAGTATTAGAAGTTGATATTCTAGAAGAATTTAAAGAAGAAAGCGCTTTACTAGCTGATGCAATCATACTCATAATTTTATTAACCGCACTTAAAGTAATATTAATTGCATTTTGCATTGCTTTAGCAAATATCTCTGACAGTGTCGATTCAAATTCTGGTGCCCAAGCTTGCATTCCCAATATCAAAGTTTTGAAAAAGTTTGGCATCCAATCTACAACATGAGATAATGGTCCTTTTCTTGTATTTGAACCAACACCTAAATAATCTTCCATACCTATAGCTATTGGTTCAGACATTGCATTACCAAGGTTTTCTGCCAGTGTTGTTCTATCAAAAGTTTCTGTTAATTTACTCCAAAAATTATCTCTGAGTATTGGAATTCCACTTGATAATGTTGCCACAGCTGATTGCAAATATGTAAGAGGGTCTCCAATAAGCATACTCCACTGTTTACCTGCACCTTCAAGTGCAGTGGGTTCTTTATAATCTGGTGTTACTTCAATTGTGGCATATATTACAGCATGTTTTCCTTCCATTGCATCCCAAATAAATTCTTGTCCTTTTTCTCTAGCTGTATCTTTAGCTATTGCAACATTTGCTATTACTATACCTACTGCTAAACCAACTAAAGCAGCACCAAGAACAGGAAAAATAAATCCCGCATTTGCTGCAAGGAATGCTCCAAGTGATGAAGCACCCGCATAAGCCATCCCAACAAAACTAGTTGTTAAAGAAACTACAGCAGAGATAGCACCAGATAAAACACCATGTAATGCTGCTGCTACAGCACCAATAGCTAAATTTACAACAACATTAGCTATGCCAGCTGCAAGAATTGCAAGTATTGCGATAGAACCTAATATAGAAAATTCGATAGCCATGTCTGGTACATTACCAGTTTTCATTGCTTCTACAAACTTTTTTGTATGTTCTGCGATGCTTCTAAGAACAGGAACAATAACTGGCATCAATACCATAATCAAAGGCAAAATAAGCAATTGGAACATTATTCTAAACATTTTTAGCAAACTGCCCATCATGTCATTTCCGTCTTTCATCAAAGAAACAACTGTTCCCATTATAGCACCAGTTTTTAATGCTTCCATTCCTTTGCCACCAGTTATTTCTGCACCCTTTCTTTCTAATCCTTTCACTCCAGTAGAAATCTTTCCAGCAACACTACCCATAGAAGCTGCAGCTCCTTGTGGACCATACATTCCTCTAGGTAAACCAGCTTTTCCTTTTTCAAAACCTTCTCTTGCTGCTCCTAAAGACTTAACAAGACCTTCAGAAATATTTTTAAAAGCAGAAGTAACAGAAGACTTATCCATTATGAGTTGCATGGTTGTTTGTGTGCTGTACATATTTACCATAATATTACCTTATTTTTTACCAACTAATTTTTGTAATGTTTTTATTCTTTGTTCCCATTCTATTGCATATTCTTCTTGTTGCAAGCTAACAAAAGCTTCAACAATATCCATATCCAATTCATCAGCTTTTTCAGGAGAAAAACCCATTTTTGCTAACCTATAATAAATTATTTTTTTTTCTTCTTCTCGGGTAGCTACTTTTTTACCTCTAAGGACACGTCCAAGGGCGGACTGGAATTTTTTGGTGCATCACTAGTTTCTCCACCATTCAATTCTGACATTTCTTTATATATCCAATCTCCAAGTTGTGGGTCAAGTTCATTTACTATTCCTACACTTCCTACACCCCAAGGTGCATTAACTGTACATTTTGCTATTGTTAAAATTTGTGTGAATCCACCCTTTGTTTTAGAATCAATATTTTTACCAGCTCTTGTTACATATTCTGTTGTCTGGTCTAAAATTTCATTTCTAATTCCCAAAGTCCATTTTCTAATTTTTACTTTGTTTGTTTGCCACTCGGTTTCCATAAATTTTTTTGGAATTTCTAATTCCTTTGTTTTTACTTTCATACTAAAATCCTCCTAAGATTGTATTCTTGTATTTGTGTATTTTTTGTATTTTTAATTTTATGCTCCATCTATTGTTGAATTGTTCGTGTACTTTGCACCTGAACATGTCAACGCAAAATAGGTTACGTCTTCTTTAATTATTTCATTTATATCCATTGTATAATCATATGTAGGCAATTGAATGCTTGCTAATGTCATAACCAATTCTCTTGTGAATGTACTTGCAAGTCCGTTTGTGAATGTTGCTACCATTGTTGCAAGATTTGCTGGATTTGTTACTGATTCTGTATCGCTTCCCAAAAAGTTATCTAATTGCAAAGTGTCATCTTCATATGCTTCATTTATCTTAAATGAATATTCTCTTGCTTTAGCTACTGCTTTGGTTGCAAATCTGCTTCCCAAACCATATAACATTTCAAGGTTGTTTCCAATGGTTATTTCCATACTTTGAACATCTAAACTTGTTGATGAACCTAACTTTACTGAAGCACCACTAAAAATCATTGGGTCTTCAATATCACCAGAACTTGTTGTTCCAAGAGTTGATGTTTTTACCAACTGTTGTGCAAATCCTTCTAATCTACATTTTGCCATTTCACCAGCATTGCAGTTAATAGTCATTGAATTTACTTTTGCTCCCAAAACTGTGTGAAAGCTATCTGTATCTAAATTGAATGCATTTTCAATAGACATGCTTGGCAACGTGTTATTTTCTCCATATGTTCTAATATATGGACCTGAACCAGTTGAAGAACTGATTGTCCCTAAAACATATCGCATAAAATATGCGTTACTCAATGCAAAGTCTGCATTCCAACTTACTTCTAATTTCTTTGTTACTAATTTTTTGGCATTACGGTCTCCTAGTGCATATAGTCTTTCTGTATTGTTATTCAAACTTACTCCAACTGTTGCACCGTTTCCTAACACCCTATCTATAGTAGAACCAACTGTTCCATACGCAGATTCTTCATCACCGTACAAACTTGTTGCATCTACTCCTTTCCCTACTAATGTGAACGCCATGTTCTCACCTCATTACTAATTGAACCCTTGTTTGAATTCTTTTTGGAATAATTCTGTTCGCAAACTTTTGTGTTCTAAATGCTGCTGGTCTTAAAAAAGGCATTTGGGCTAACTGATTCTTTCCTGTCTTTCGTTTGGCTTCCCATTCTTTTACAGGTTTTTTTGGGTCATGTTTGCCATGTGCTCTTTCCATTGGACCGGTACCATATTCAATGTATTCTGCTACTGGGTCATCGCTTCCAACTATTATTGTTTTTTCTATTGGGTCTATTGCAAATCTAATTGATTTTTGTAATTTGCCTGTTTTTACAGGACAATCTTGTTTTGCATAAGCATGATTTAATTTTGCTAAATCTAATAAAATTCCTTCATTTAATATAATTTTTTCTAGTGTTTCAAAGTTGTCGGTCATTGTCTTTCCACCACAAACCTTGCAGTTAAATCAACTGCTCTTGTATAAATCTTATCTCCTCTGGAAAAATCTTCTTTCATTGCACCCATATTAAGAACTGTTACGAAAGGAGAATGATAAAAGCTCTTTTTATTGTTCAACACGTTATTTCTTATTGAAGTAACACCTTTTCTCAGTCCTATAATAGAAGTAGACCACATTTGTGTAGTAATAAAGTAATCGGTTATATTTGCTTCTCCACCTAATGCAAATTCTTCTGTAGGTCCTGATAAAACTTTAATCATTAATCTTGGATAGTTTAATCTATCAATGTCTTCTCTTGGAAGGTCACCATAAACTTTATCGCTAGGTGCTGTGTCGTAATTTACTACAACTTCATCACCAGTAGTTGATGCAGTAAATGTAATTGTTCCTTCTACATAAGATGGAGTTAGGTCTCTATACATTGTTTGCGTAGAACCTTCTACGGTAACATATCTAATATTTCTTACGCCATCTGTATCTGAAAGAGTAAAAGTAGTTGCACCTGTAGATGTAAGCGTGTCGGTAAGAGTTGTTGCGCCTCTATCGGTAGTAGATATTATATCTTTATTTCGAAAAAATGTAGATAATTCTTCTTCTAAATCTTCAAAGTTTGTATTTGCCATTGTATCGCTCCCTCTTGGAAGTCTTTAAATGTTTGTAGAATGCCTCTTGGCGACAAAACATTTAAATATATATCGTTTTACACGTATTTAAATGTAATTACGAATAACCGCCACCGACCTTGTATTTTGAGGTATCATAGCTTGCATTCCAATCAACTGTTGGGTTTGCACTACTAAGACGTGTTCCACCAATTTTAGCAAACATTTCATTTTCACCCATTATATAAAAGGTAATATTTTCTATTCTATAAGTCACACCGTCGTAAATAATTCTATCATGTAATGTTGGCCTTATTTGCGGACTTATTTCTGTTCCATCTGTTTGTGCTTTTATTCTAGCATCTAACCAAATAACTGTATCGCTAGTAGACAAATCTCCTGCTGGTAAAAGAATCTTTTCTATTTTTTCAACATCTAATGTCCCATAAATTGTATAATCTGTAAAATTTGTTAAAACAGGGTCTCCTGTTATTGGATTATGTGTTACTATGAATTTTCTATAAATCATAACTTGTTGATATTCTGGAGTGGTAATATATTCTCTGAATAAATCTAATATTTCTCCTGCAACATATGGAACTGTTGTAACATCAGAAACAACGCTTTCATCTTTCATTTTTCTACCAAATGCTTTTGCGAATGTTTCGGTTTGTCCCATTATATTAAAAGACAAAACATCAATTCTATAAGTAACACCATTCCAGATTACAAAGTCATTTATTTGTGGTCTAAACTCATTTTCAATAAATGTTCCGTCTGTTTTTCTTCTTATTCTTGAAGGTAAGTATATTTCTGCGTCTCCTAGCTGTAACTCTCCTGCTTCTACTAGTTGATGGTCTGTTTTTAAAACATCTACTGTTGCATAAATGGTATAATCTGTAAAAGTTGAACTGTCTAAATCACCTGTTATTGGATTTTGTGCAAATACAAATCTTCTATATGTTACTTCTTGTTGAAATTCTGGTAGTTCTGCATCTATGTTTGTAAAGTCTTTAAACATGTCTAGCATTTCGCCTGCAATATAAGGAACGCTTATAACCATATTGGTTGTTATTAGTGCTCCTGGAGATATTGTAGTTGTAGTTGAAGTACTTGTTGAAGAACTTGTTGAAGTTGAAGTTGAAGTGCTAGATGATGTAGTTGTGCTTGTTGATGAAGTACTAGTTGATGAACTTGATGAAGTACTAGTTGAAGTTGTTGTTGTAGTTGTAGAAGTTGTAGAAGTTGTTGATGTACTGCTTGTTGAAGTAGTTGAAGATGATGAAGATGATGTAGATAATGTTGAAGATGACGAAGATGTTGTACTCAATGTACTTGAAGTAGAACTCGAAGAACTACTAGTACTTGAGCTGGTACTAGTAGAACTAGATGATGTAGATGTTGAACTTGTGCTGGTTGATGTAGAAGTACTTGATGTTGATGTAGAGGTTGTACTTGTACTTGTCGATGAACTACTAGTTGACGTTGATGAACTGGTACTTGTACTAGTCGATGTTGTTGTAGTTGTGGTTGTACTTGTACTAGTTGTTGTTGAAGTCGTACTTGTACTTGAACTTGTACTAGATGAGCTACTTGTGCTGGTGCTAGTACTTGTAGAGCTAGAACTTGTGCTTGTAGTTGATGTTGTAGTTGTGCTTGAACTGGATGAACTAGATGTAGATGTAGATGTGCTAGTTGTAGAAAGTGTTGAAGAGGTTGAACTTGAACTTGATGAAGTACTTGTAGAACTTGTACTTGTACTTGATGAAGTACTTGTAGTTGAACTAGAACTAGAACTTGAAGTACTAGTACTTGATGAAGTTGATGTACTTGTGCTTGTAGTTGATGTTGTCGAAGTACTTGTAGAGCTAGAACTGGTACTTGATGAACTTGATGTACTTGTACTTGTAGATGTTGTAGATAAGGTACTACTGGTAGAACTTGAACTAGATGATGTTGAAGATGATGTACTTGTACTTGAACTAGTTGTGGTTGTTGAAGTAGTTGAAGTTGATGTAGAACTACTTGTAGATGTTGTAGATAATGTGCTTGAAGAGGAAGATGAAGTACTTGATGAAGTACTAGTACTAGAACTGGTACTTGTACTTGAGCTAGTAGAAGTACTAGTGCTGGTTGTTGATGTAGTTGTAGTAGTTGATGTTGTACTTGTTGATGAGCTAGTACTTGAAGAAGTACTACTTGATGAGGATGTTGAAGTTGTACTCAATGTACTCGATGTTGAACTTGAAGAAGAACTACTTGTACTTGTCGAAGAACTACTAGATGTTGTTGACAAAGTTGATGAACTACTCGATGAAGTGCTAGTAGAAGTACTTGTACTTGTTGAAGTGCTGGTACTCGATGAAGTAGTTGAAGTAATCTCCATCTGCTGTAAATATAAATAGTCTATGTGAAAATGATGATTCATATTTCCAGGGGAAGCGTGTTCAAGTCTAAGTTTCAATACTCCGTTATCAACATAATCTGCAGGGCTTTCAGTAATTCCAAACGTATATATTTGCTCGCTACTTTCGTCAGGGAAATCCGTAGCATCTGTAGTTGCATCTTCCCATGTAGTTTCTGTAACATTATATTTTTGTAGTTTTACAGGATGCCCTAAATTTCCATCATACCAACAATAAAAATGTACTTTAATATCTTGGTCTGTTGGAACTGGGTCGTGTTCACCGAATACTAAATCATAACAAAATCCAGGTGCTCCAGTTGTTTCACCCAACACTAATTCTACACCATCATCTGTATGTGTGTTATCAACTGTTCCAGCAATTATTGAACCAGCACCACCAATAATATCTAATGAGGACATCAAATACCAAGGCAATACTGTTGTAGTTGTAGTTGTTGAAGAACTGCTACTTGTAGAAGTGCTAGTTGATGAAGAACTTGAGGTAGTACTAAGTGTAGACGATGTACTACTAGTACTTGAACTGCTAGTGCTAGTTGAACTGCTTGAGCTTGATGTGCTAGATGTAGTAGAAGTTGAAGATGTACTAGATGTAGAACTACTTGTTGAAGAAGAGGTGCTTGTGCTTGTACTTGTGCTTGTTGTACTTAGAGTACTTAAAGTAGAAGAAGTTGAAGATGAACTTGATGAACTACTTGTGCTGGTACTTGAACTAGTTGTAGTTGTTGTTGTTGTTGTTGTTGTAGACGAGGTTGAAGAGGAGCTACTTGATGTTGATGAACTAGTACTAGTAGAACTGCTAGTTGATGTGGTACTTAAAGTACTTGATGTAGAGGAAGTTGTTGATAAAGTACTGCTTGTACTAGAGCTGCTGCTAGATGTACTTGATGATGTTGAAGTACTTGAACTGGTTGTAGTTGTACTTGTTGTGCTAGACGAAGAACTACTTGAAGAACTTGATGTTGAAGTACTTGAACTTGTAGATGTTGTGCTTAATGTAGATGATGTGCTAGAAGTTGTTGATGTTGTAGATGTTGTACTAGAGCTAGTAGATGAAGTTGAACTTGATGTTGAAGTAGAACTGCTTGTTGATGTAGTACTTAATGTAGATGAAGTACTAGACGACGAACTTGAAGTTGAACTAGAAGTTGATGTAGTCGTGGTAGTTGTAGTTGTGGTGGTTGTACTAGTGCTTGAAGAAGAACTTGTACTGCTAGAGCTACTTGTTGATGTTGTAGACAGGGTTGAACTAGTGCTACTTGTTGTTGATGATGTCGATGAACTACTTGAACTGGTACTAGAAGAGGTTGATGTACTTGAACTAGTTGATGTAGTGCTTAATGTACTGCTAGTAGACGAAGTTGTACTTGTTGTGCTAGAAGACGAACTCGATGTAGATGAAGAAGTACTTGTACTAGATGTTGACGTTGAACTAGAACTAGTTGAAGAGCTAGTACTGGTTGTCGACGATGAACTAGATGTACTACTTGTAGTTGAAATTGTAGAACTTGTACTACTCGTTGTACTTGATGTAGTAGAAGTTGATGTAGAAGTTGATGTAGAAGTTGATGTAGAAGTTGATGTTGAAGAACTAGTTGTTGAAGTAGTACTTCCTGCACTATAATCTATTTCTAAATTTGCAGCTTTTGTAGCTCCTGTATTCACAAGATATACAGCTGCATTACAAAGTCCACTTCCTTCAGTAACATAAAATAATATATCTTTTCCAGCACTATAATCATAAGAACCTACTAACTCACTAACAATATCTGTAATAGTAACAGTTTTTTCAGTCCATGTGCCCAAGCTACCAAAACTAAATGTTTCTCTTGCATCAACTGAATCTGTTAATGCAAAACATTGTGAACCATCTGTTGGCAAAGTTGGAGAAACTGTATCATTTGCTAATATAGAACCTCTAGCATTACTACCTCTAAACCATATTTTTAGTACAGCCAAATCAATATTATATCCATTTGGAATAGTAACATTATCAAAATAAATAAACACCCTCTGAAAAACATCGTCTCCATCAGTATCACCATCTGTTTCTCTACAAATAAGACTAGCATAAGATGTATACAGATTATAAAAAGCAGGTGGATTTGTATTATTTTTGTAACCAAATCCATCCCTATTATTAGCCACTGGTTTTATATCAACATCAGCATCTATCATCAAAGGATATTTTACATAATCAACCCATTTTCTTTTTCTAGTAATTTCATCCATTTCTATTCTTTTTTCTTCAACTACTTCTTCAATAGTGTACTCTTCAACAATTTCGCCATTTACTTCTTTTTCAACCACATTTTTCTTTATTTGTGTTACTTTTACTTTTTTTTCTTCTGCATCATAACCAAAAGGTTTATCATTTACTCTACTTACTCCTTCTTTTTTGCTTTCAGTAACAAGGAAAGAAATGGTTTTTTCTGCTTCACTTGTTTTAAGTCGTTTCCAAGTCTTAACACCACTTGAATTAAATTCAATAATAAAGTCTTCATCTTTTGAGATTTCTTCCCAAATGGCTTTATTGTCTCGAATTATAGGCGAGGTATATACAACTTCTTCATCACCTATTTTTTTAAGTTCAACAGTTATTCTTTTTTCTTCACTTTTAGAAATAACAGTATAACCAATTTTTCCTTCAAGAAGTTCTGCTCGATAAATAGTTTTTTCTACTTTATTATTTTCGTCAATATTAACATCTACGTCTTTCCAATCTCCATTTCCATCTTTGTAATGAACTGGTGCTCTAGAAATCACTAATTTATATTTTCCAAGTGATTTTTTAAACGTTTTAGAAAATTCAGTTCTCTTAGGAATTTCCTCATTATTGTAAGTCATGTTCTAATTCCTCTGATTTGAATCTGTTTACATTAGAATTTACTGATTTAATTGCTTTATCTATTTCTTCAACAGAATCAATAAATTTTGCTATTTTTGTAATTTCTTTTTTAGGATTATTTAATACATCTCTATAATTAATGCAAATATAATCCAATTTCTTTTTATCTTTAAATTTTTCAAGTCTCAATTTTTCTGAAACTAATGATGCCTCTATACCTGCAAGATTAGATTCTTTGCTATAAAAAGCTTCTTGACTTTGTTTTATTTCTTCTGGGTCACGTAACATCATAATAACTTTACATGGAATTTGTGTAACAACATTAAGTTTAAATCCAATCATTGGTATTATAATCTTACATCCAGAATATGGACAATTAGACATTTTGCTATAACATTCAAATTGGTTTTTGGAAATTTCAAAAAATCCATATTTGTTAGGCTGATATTCTCCAAGAGTTTCTTTATATCTTTTGTCTCTTTTTTCTTTTTCCCCACTATCTTCAGTTGTATAAACCATATTTACTCCAAGAAATTCTACAATTCTTGTCATCATTGAAGTTCCTGAACGTGGAAGACCTAAAACAAAAACATTAAAAAGTTTTAGGTTTTGAATAATACTTTCTACTTCTTCATCAATACTCATTTCATCAATATTAAAAGTTAAAACATTTTGTGGTTGTTCGTAAGGATAACTTTTTCCTTTATCAACACTATCTCTTTTCAGATACACCCATTCACAATTAATGATTTCTTTAATTTTTTCACGTGTTGATTGGAAGGGAGCAATAACAGAAACGAGGACATTTTTATTTTGTTCACTTAAAACTTTTGCTAAACGAGCTACTCTAAGATTATGTTCTTCTCTATCTTCTTTTGAAAATCCTGAATTCAATGAAATGCTATTACGCATGACATCTCCATCAAGTACAACCCAATTAAATAATTTTTGTTGTAAAGCATTTGCTAAAGTAGTTTTACCAGAACCACTATTACCTGTTAGCCAAATTATTTTTCCTGTCATTTTCTCTAATCTCCGTTGCACTTATTTTTTCTATTTTATTTTCAAGTTTTATTTCTCTAATTTCATATCCAACTCCTCTGCCATAAACAACTTCTTCGATGTCTGGAATTACAACTGTTTTTGCATCTGGAATTTTTTCATTAATCATAGCAATTCTTTCAGCTATTGTATATGGATTGTTTTTATTTAAAGGAGTATCTCTTATTCCTATTAATATATTTTTTCCTTCTTGTCGTACTTTATTAAATAAAGCAAGATGTCCTTCATGTAAAGGTTGCCATCGACCAATAAATAAACTGTATTTTTTGCTCATATTACTTCCTTCCATTTAGTTAAAATAGAAACCCTATTGCTTGATAATTCAACAAGAGTTTTTAAATTCTTTTTATTTACAGTAGTTTGCAATCCAACACAATAAGTCTTAAACTGCTTACTACCCAAAACACCACTTGTTTTCACGAAATAAATCAAACGATATGGCAACTTTAGATTAGAAAAAGTTGGAAAAGCCACTTCTTTTCCATTAACAGAAATAGTGCCTTTTTCCAAATTTACTCCTACATCAACAAGGCAACCTAAAAGAAAAAATTCTTTTAAGTCTTTCTTGTCAATATTTTCGTAAAGAATTTCTTGAGTGTTCCCAAGCTGTTCTAAGATTTCTCCGCCTTTGTAGATTGCTCTCCAATGGACGGGTTTATCAATTGCTTCCATTTCTCCACACTCAATTTCCAATCAAAATTCTGTTTCAAACATTCTTCGTGTAATGTTTTCCATAGTTCTTCATCTTCACAGATTTTAACTACTTCATCAACATATTTAGATTGCCATTCTTTTTGTTTTGGGTTTCCTGGAACAATTACTCCACAACCTTTATGAACCGTTTCTTTTATCGCACCCAAGTCATTACAAACAACAGGTGTTCCAGCAGTTTGTGCTTCTTCAACCGAAATACAATTAGTTTCAGCAAATATAGACGGATAAAGCATCAAATAACTTTCCATTGCTATTTTTGCCAAATCTGCTTGCTTTAAACTACTAATGTATTCTACTCCATCAGTTGCCTTGCATTTTTCATAAAGTTTTTCGTATACCTTGTCGCCATTTGGGTCTCCATAAACAATCAAGCTACTGCAAATTTTTAATGTTGCATCAGGAACTTTTTCTTTTATTCTTGGAAACAAATCTATCAAAACTTCAAGTCCTCTAAAAGGGGTTGAAGAATAATAAAATTGGTTCTTCCTTTTAACTATTTCATCTTTGTATAATTCTAAATCTATACCGTTTTCTATAACAAATATCTTTCTTTCATCAACTGTTAAAGGATATCTATTAATCAATGCTTGCTTGTGGTCATTACTAACACAAATTAGTGAATCGAACAAATCTGCAACCATTGGAAATGTATTGTCATAACCATTATACATTGGATAATCTTGTGTCCAAAAAATGAATTTCTTTGGCTTAAACTTTTTCTTCAATCCATCAACATAAGGAAAGTGTGTTCCACGATACATTACCAAATTGTCTATGATTAAGCTATTCATTATGTCCATTGTATTTGCATTCATATACAAAACATTATCATATATTCCTGGTTTAGTACATTGACAAAATATTGCTACATTATAATCTTTTGCTAGTCCTTTTGCTGTATGAATTAAAGCTGTTTCGCTTCCACCCAAAGACTTTTTCTTTAAACTGTCTCCGGCAAAAGGAATAGATGTAGGAGAAACAAAAACAACACTTGGTTTTGTATGCTCTTCAAATGTTTTAATTAATTCTTTATATTTATTACTGTTTCTAAAATCTTCGCCTCTAACTCTTGAAACTTCTTCGTCTGTAGGATACATTATTCCTGCTCTAACATCATAGTGGTCGCACATTATGCTGGAATCACAATATGGTTGAAATCCTAGTTTTTTTGCTTGATAATAAAGCCAATGGTCTTCACCTATTTCTACTCTTACAAGGTTTTTACCTTCTTCGTCTAATTGCAGTACCCAATCTTGCTTAAAATAAGGTAATTTTGCTTCATCGAATTTCTTAAAAATTTCTAAATCAATCCAAAGACATCCTGCTCCACTTCCTTCTATTTCAAAAACATCGTTTATAGGGAATTCGAAATAAGGTCCATCTCCAAGTCTTTGAAATACTACAGGTTCTATATTTTCATTCTTTTTGTAATATATTCCTGAAATTACTTGCATTCCTTTCTGTGCATGTCTTAGCATTTTTTGAACTGTGAAATCTGGAATAAAAACATCATCATCTACGAAAAGAATCCATTTACTTCCACGTTTTTGTGCTTCTTTTACACATTTATTTCTTAGTGCTGCATAGTGTTCTCCTGTTGTTTCAGGTGAACCTACTGCAAAAATATAATTCCAATAAGTTCCTGAAGGAATTAGTTTAGTTACTCGTTCAACCATATGTTGAACCCAAATAGTAGGCATTGTTCCTCTGCTTATTATGCAAATGGATAGCCCTCGTCTTTCTTTTTGTATATTTGTAAGGCTGTCTAATGGTTTGTCTGACACCCTTTTTGTTTTTTTAGTTGTATCTTTTATTGCAGTTGTATCTGCCATTTTAAATCATCTCCTTTTTTACTCACTCCACGTTACCGTAAGTGTTTTTTCGTTTGCTGTTCCTGAAACTGATTGTATAGTTACAGAACTTTGTAAATAAACAAAATCTGTTGTATTTTCTGTTGCGCTTAGAGTATATGTTATTGTTCCTCCAACTGTTACATTTGCCGTACTTGGATTACTTGTTGGAAGTGCTGTATCAGCTATGCTATCTTCATAACTTCCTCCAGTAGGAACGTGATATGTTGAACTAACTCCATAATTAACTACTTCACCAGTTACTAATGCTCCATCACTTTTGTAAATTTTTATATCATATACATCAGTAAATGTTCCACCAAAACTTAGTTTAAAACATTTGCTCATAGAATAATTTCCTACTGATACAGGATAAGTATCCCTTGCTACATTTGCTGCTATCGTACTTGCTAAATCCAACTGTGTTGCTGTAGCAGTACTTGTTTCCGAACTCAAATATTCTATAAATGTTGCTGTTGCTACCATTTTCCATTCACCTCCTACCAATTGAACCTTCTATGGCTTGGGAAATAAGCATTTCTACTTTCTCCAAACCGACCAATGCAAATGTTTTTGCCATAATATGGTCTAATAAAGTTTACTAAAGAATGATATTTTCTCCACAAATCTCTAATCCATTCATTATATTCCGATTCGCTTCTTGTAATAGTTCTTCCACCTTGGCTAATACTAATTACACCGTTTTTCATTCTCTTACCTTTCTTTTCTTCTAGAATTAATATTTCTGCCCAAATAATATTGGCATGCATTAATTCTTCATGTATTTCATCAAGTGGTTTTCCTGCAATCCAATAATCACAAAAAATTCTGAATCCACTATCAGAAGGATAGTTGTCTGTTAGTTTAAAAAATCCATTGATTGAGTCAAAAGATTTAATTCCTTCTTTTGGAATTTCATAAATTAACCTATTTATTCTACTTCCCTGTAAAAAGAAAGCTGATGTTACTGCTGATGTTTCATTTGACTCCCATACACGAAAATCTAATGGTGTTACTGTTCCATGCGAAACATTTGGTCCATAAGCATTTGCAAGCCAACGTCTACTAACAAAATATCTGCCATTAGCGTCCTTTACTGTGAATTCTAATCTTATAGAAACAAAAGCGTCTCTTTTCAATTTTTCAGTTGCTTCTAAAAGTTTTCTTCCAATATCTGCAGAAGTAAATTCGGTTGTATCTGAAAACCCTGTTTCATTTCTGAACTCAGTTTCAGTACAATATGATGTTGGCTTTGATATAACCATTTGTGTTGTAATTGTTGTCAAGTAAAATCACCTTTTTATGCACTTAAAAAATTTTCTATTGTTTTCCATATTTCAGGATTTGCTCCCCAAGCAGGTGGAATTTCCTTTATTACTAAATCTTTTAAGTAGTTGTAGTCTTTGTCTTCTATTTCAATAACTTTTGTTTTTTCTGCTTCGCGCACAATTTTAAAAAATTTGTTATATTTTCTAAACATATCTATGCCTTTTAAGTTATTATCTCGAGCAGAAATTAATAATAGATTAGCAAGTACTTTTGCTAAAGACTCTTCTTCTGTTTTCCCATCGGGTGTTAATGTTTCATATTTGTAGTTTGTTATTTTTTTTGCCATTGTATTGACACCTCCGTTTAAAAAATTAAAGAATGGGGAAATGAATTCCCCTTCTTTATCTATCCTACCACTAATGATTTCGACAATCTATCAATGTATACTCTTCCTCTGAAAAGTTTTGATTCTGTCGTTGGTACTGTTATGTAATCCATGCTTCTTGCTACTGGTATCTTACTGTCCGAAGTCATTACTAATGCTTGTCCTGTTGGTGCTGGTGTTATTCCGTCTTGTGTTCCTGCTAAATAAAGTGGACTGTCATAGTAAACTATGTCATCCTGTACTTCACTCGTGCTTCCCACTAGAATATTTACCATTGCTATTCCTTCTCTTAATACACCTACTTTTGTATCAGATGCTACTGTCCCTGCTGAATTATCAAGGTCTGTAACTGCGATTCCCATAAATTGGGTATCGTTTACTGAAGAACTACATGTAGTAATTGCGTTAGTAAGCGTACTAACTAGCATAACAAAATCTCCTTTTGAAATGCTTACAGCGGAAGATACGGCATAGCTGAATACTTTTCCATCAAACCAACTATCGTTTCCTGAAGCTCCCATTGATACTCCATATCCTGTTGGTTCTGATGCTGTTGCTGTTAATGCCATGTTTTTTCCTCCTTATTCCACAAGCAATGCTTTGGTTAATCTATTTATGTATACTCTTCCTTTGAAAAGTGCTGATGCTGTTGGTACTGCTATTTGGTCAAGACTTCTTGCTACTGGAACACCATTGTCTGTGCTCACAAGAGCTTGTCCTTCAATTCCTGATTTTCCATCGTCAGCGTCTGCCAAGTAAAGCAATTGGTCAAAAAGAACAGATGATTTCTGTGTTCCGCTTGAACTTGCTACCAATATGTCAACTATTGCAATTCCTTCTCTTAAAACACCAACCAAATTTGCTGTTGAAGCTGCTGTTCCGTCTGTATTGTCATAGTCGCTTACTGCTATTCCTATAAACTGTGTGTCGTTTACTGAAGAACTACAAGTAGTTATAGCATTTGTTGCTGTACTAACTAACATGACAAAGTCTCCCTTTGAAATGCTTACTGCAGATGAAACTGCATAGCTAAATACTTTTCCGTCAAACCAACTATCATTACCTGATGCAAAGCATCCGTAAAGTGTTGGTTCTTCTGATGTTGTTGTAAATCCCATATTATATTCCTCCTTATGCTGTATTTACTAATATATAATTCGCTGTCAACGTTGTTTTAAGCTGTCGCTTATTACATGTTGCAGTGAATGCTCCTGAACCAGGAACTATTATTATATCGTTGAAACTACCCATCGCATCTTCTGACCTTGTCGTTATACAAATTGCAATATTTGTTGTTGCTGTACAACGTGTGTCAGTCACCGATGTTCCTGCTATTACTCCAGGTCCTGATGGATTTATTGTGAATGTTTTTCCGCCATAACTTGCTACCATTTCAATTCCTCCAATTATGTATTTATTAATATGTAGTTTCCTGTTAATGTGTCTTTGAGTTGTCTTCGAACACAAGTCATTGTAAATGTGCCAGTGCCTGGAACAATTATGATGTCATTAAAAGACCCCATAGCGTCTTCAGACCTTGTAGAGATTGATATTGCAATATTTGATGTTGCTGTACAAGCTCCGTCGGTTACTGTTGTCCCTGCCAAAACTCCTGGTCCTGATGGGTTTATCGTGAATGTTTCTCCTGTATAATCTGCCATTCTTGATTCCTCCTGTTTCTTAAAATTAATTAAAGAATTTGTAGGATTGCTCCTACAATTCTAATTAACCTTAAGATGCAGCCATTACGACTCCACTACATGCTCTGATGTTCTGGATACCTATTCCATAACTTTCTAAAGCAATTATTTCTGTATCAACACTACCAGGGATTCTTCCGTCAACAATTTCTACATCGCTTTCTTGAACAAATGTTCCAAGCTCTGTACTGTCAACAAAAATGCTTGTTCCTGAAGTTATTTGATTTGACTGAACTATTTTCTGTGGTCCGAAATATTCTACTTGAGGAAATACACCAACTGATGCTGTTCCTGCTCCACCAACTACGACATTAGCTCTATAAAGTGCTTGTTTGAAGTCTGTGTCTTTATTCAATGCAGCATAATCATCCGCGTGGAAAATTACGTGCGTTGGTTTAAATCCACCAACTTCGAAGCCTTCAATATCTGCTCTAGAATCTATCAAGTCATTATAACTTGCTCTAGTAGTGCTTCCGCCTGTTGCTGTTCTATTACTGTTTCCTGAGGTTACAACATTTTTAATTCCAGTTATAATGTCTCCATCAACCTTTCTTGCCAATGCTTTTCCAACTCTTGCAGCTTCTGCTGTAATCATTGAAACCATACCTCTTTTTACCATTTCCCAGGTAATCTTTGATGCAGCGATTTTCTTCGTTGGGCTAACTGTAATGCTTGTGTAACCTTCTCCTGTGTAAGTTATTACTCCGCCTTCAGCAACCTCTGCTGCGTTTACTCTTTTTTCCTTAGGTAACTTCATTGCACCCTTTCCACCTGTTGTCATCATATCGGTGTTGTGTTGCAAAAGTTCTAAGCCAACCATGTTAGGTTCAACAGCTGCACGAATTACACTCGCTAATGCTGTTATATACAGGGCACTTGATGTTGCAGTTGTTACGTCTTCTTTAAATGCATAATAGCCACCAAAGCTTTCCTTCATTTTCAACTCTTCTGTAAGAGCATCGTAAGAAATGCCTTTTCTAGCCATATCATCGACAATCAACTTACCTGCGCCTTCGCACACTCTGTTTCCTGTTTCATTCCAGATTGTCATACTATATTCCTCCTTATATCCTCACGTTTGATTTACGCAAGTATTCTTTTATTACTGAGTTAGTGTCATTTCTTGTATTCGAAAACAATGCTGCTTCCGAACTAGCAAATGCTCCAACTGTAGATTTCCTTCCTTGAAGTTTTTCTTTGATGTAATTATAATGTTCCTCTAAAGATTTTTCTTCGAAGCCATCTGATGTATTCTTAGGCATCTTATTTCCTTCCTCATCTTCCATCTTATTAGGTTTCTTTGAAGGTGTTCCTGGCACTGGTACTCCACCGTCAGCTCCTTCTAAAGCATTCTTAATAATTGGCATTTTTGGAAGTTCTTTCTTTGGTTTTGGAACTTTTGCAATTGCATCGTCTTCTGAAGGTTCTCCCTTATTTAAACCTGTTTCTTCTCCTGCAACAGGGGCACCATCTTTGGTTCCTCCGTCTTCGAAGTCGATTTCACTTGTTTGGGCTTTTGGCACTTCATTTGTTGCCTCTGGTCCGATTTGTTTACTGGATTGCTGTTTCTTTACTAATTCAGGTTCTCCTGTAATGTCTTCTTTCTTTGATTTTAGGTTTTCAAATTTTCCTTCATCTGCCTGAACAACTTGATTAGCGTTTTGCATTTCTTGTTCGCCTACTCTTTGTTCTAATTCCTGAAGTTTCACAAGAATTTGTTCTAATTCTGGTGTTGTTGATGGAACTGGAGATGCTGGAACTTGTCCTGGAATCGCTTGACCCATAGGAACTTGCTGAACCGGTTGTTGTACAGGCTGTTGCTGAACAGGTATACCTTGTGCTGGTATTTGCTGAGCTATTGCTTGTTGAATCGGTTGCTGGTTCATAGGTTGCTGGTTCACAGGTTGTTTATTTATGTTTTCCATTTGAGAATCCTCCTTTATTTTTAATTTCTCTTTTATGTAAGTGTTGGTATCTTTCCAGAACTTTTCGTTCTTTACTATATTCTTCCCGCACTTTTCACACATAAGGGCTATGTTATTTGCTCTATTTTTCATAACAAACATTGGTTTACCGCAACACTCAATGATTGTAGATATACTTTCTGCCTTATAACCCTTTAATGGTACTGCTGGGATGTTATTCCCGCCTTTCTGATAATATTTTACTGCGGGTTCTTTGTTGTTATACTTATAATCTGCTTCTTGTTCTTCTTGTGTTTCGTCGGCGACGTTTGTTTTCTTCTGATATTCTGTATCTAAACTTTGCATACTAATCATTCTCCTTGGAATCAAATCAGGGGTTATTTTATTCTTAGGTTCTTCTGCTTTTTTGATTTTCTTTGCTTCGTCTTCATCTTGCACTAAACCATCCCCTGTACTCATAGAAATATCTTCTTGTGTGGTCGCTTTTACTGGAACAATCGAAGCATTTGGATTAATTGTATCGCCTTTTTTTGTCATAGGCTGTTCATTTTTCTTAATGTCTTCTACTGCGTCAGGATACTGTTCTTTTCCTAAAAAAGATTCAGCAAACCTTTCTTCTGTAATATAACCATTTGTTTCTCTTTCACCGGGAATCAAAACACTTGATAACTCTAATCCTTCTTTTATATCGGCTTCAATATAATTGCCGAACTCCATTGTTTCTTTCTGTCTAACATCACTTACTAGTACTTGAACGCTGACATAAGGAATATCTCCTCTTTTTGCCTTTCTTATAAATTTTTCTTCTGCTGGGTCTACGTCGACCTTGTAGAACAAAGAATTTCTTCCTTCATCGTCTGGTCTTATTTCCATTTTTTCTACGTGCCCAATGGTACTTAAAACATCTTCGTCTTTATGACTGTTTAAAAAAGGTCTTCCTTTCCATGAATCCAATGATGCAAGACCACTTTCATGAGTGTAAGCTACTTTGTTTCTTGTAGGTTTTCCAAATGTTAGTGCTTTGCCGACAAGATAGACTTTATGTGCTTTTTCATCTACTTTGCCACCTTCTGTTGTTGGCGCAAATGCTTCTTCTATATGAAAACTCTCTGACAAGAGTGTAAGTTTATTAGAACTACGTGTATTCTTAGGTATGTTTATCACCTTCAAGTATATGTTTATAAAGATTATTTAAAGACTCTGGTATTTAAATGTAGTTTTAAAAAAGAAGAAAAAGATGTAGTTTAAAGGCAATTATGTAGTCTTTAAGCTATTTAAGCAGGATGTTGTGTTACTGTTGAACTGGTTGTACTTTCAGTTGTTGAAGTTGTTACAGTACTTGAAGTACTTGAAGTTGTGGTAGATGTACTAGAAGTTGAACTAGAGGTTGAACTCGAAGTACTTGTTGAAGTCGAGGTGCTAGTTGAAGTAGAAGTACTAGTTGAGGTTGAAGTACTTGACGAAGTTGATGAAGTTGATGAAGTTGAAACAGTTGAACTGGTTGAACTACTTGAACTACTTGTACTAGATGTACTTACAGTTGATGATGTGCTACTTGAAGTGCTAGATGTTGATAAAGTGCTAGATGTACTTGAAGTTGTACTTAAAGTACTAGAAGTACTGCTTGTTGTAGAACTTGTTGAACTTGTTGAACTTGTAGAACTAGATGTACTTGTTGAACTTGTAGTAGAAGTTGTAGTTGTGGTTGTAATGTCTCCGTCATAAAGAGCATAATATCCTATCACCGTAATACTATGCGAAGTAGCTGTTGCAGAAGTAAATCCTACATTTTTTCCTACAGAAACACGTATTGGTGTAATAAAATGCATTGGAAGACTTCTATTAATTGCTAAATAAACTGGTCCTAAAATAGTAGAAGCGGAAGAAGTATCTTCAACCAAAGCAAATGTTCCTGCTGTTGCACCATTACAAAAAACTACGTCTGTTATAAAAATGCTTCTATTTTGACTTACTGCTGGTATAATAGCTGTGTCGGTTTCTGCTGAAGTGTAAGTTGCATTAAAATCTATAACATTATAAGGTTGTTCGGTTTCTGGTATAGGGTAACCTGAAGTATTAATCGCTAACAATTTTTTAGCATTAGATGAAAATCCATTTATTGGAACTTGTGTTGTTGCTCTTCCCATTTTTAAACCACTAATTTATTTGTCGCCTTGGCAGGTGACATTACCAAACTTAATAGTTAAGTTTGTATTTCTATAATATTATTGTAACTACTCGTATTTAAATGTAATTAGAAAAATGTTCTTCTAGACTTACTTTTTGTATGGATTTGATGTAATCTCGGTCTTTTTTGCACTTTTCTATGACACCATTTGCTATTTTATCAACGGTTTCTTTGTTAGAATTCTTTCTTTCTTTCCTCATATCTACAAGTTTTTTAAGCCATTCTTCTCCGCCAACACAATAAGCTGCAATAAACTGGTTTCTCATATGGTCGTCATAATTCCAACTATACCCTCTTTTTTCAGCATAATGATAAACAACTGCTTTTGGATGAATTTGAATAGGAAATCCGCAAGTTGCAACTTTGTACATCATGTAGTTTTCTCCTCCACCATAAATTCCTAGTTCGGGATTCCAATGTCCTATATGGTCTAATGTTTTTCTTTCAATCATCATTCCACAAGTAGACATTACAGGAACATTATATGGTTCTGTTTTTCCTGCTGGTACTCCACAAAAAGTATAATGCATTTGTTCTGGTCTTGCTGAATAAATTAGTCGCTTTGTATCAAGCATGTAACTTATTTGCATATGAAGTGTTCCAGGACAAGGAGTTTTCATCATTTCTAAAATAGAATTCTTTTTTAGGATGCAATGTGAGTCCAAAAATAAAAGGCGTTTTCCTTTAGCTATTTTTATTCCAGCATTTTTTGCTCCCCAATGTCCTTGCTTGTCGTCGTACTTTATGTTTTTTAATATCCCTGTTCTTACATATGAACTATTCTGCAATTTCCAAAACCCATAATCAGGAATAACTGTTCCATCTTTTAATGTATGAGAAATATTTCCTTTATTTGATATAGTAATTATTTCCGCATCTATTCCTTCCAATTCATTTATGACATTTTGAACAGTAAAAACTATTTGAGGATATTCGTTACAATATGGTATGATTACACTTAATTTCATAAATTCCACTCCTTTTTCCAATCACCACTTCTTTTCAGTAATTTAGATTCATAACTTTGAAATACTCCTCTATGAACAACTTTTGGAAAAATTGTTGAAATAAATTTGTATTTTTTTCTATACATTGTGTTACACCATATTGTTCCAGGAGTTGGACTTACAGCCCATTTACCAAAAACTTTCAAGTCACTTTTTCTAAAAATGGTTGCAGCAGTACAAGAACGAGTCCACAAAAAATAATCATCTAGTTTGCCACGAAAGTATCTATTAGCAAAATCATGAGAAGAAAAACAAGTAGACGCAACAAGTTTTTCGTTTGGATATTTTTCAAGCAAGTCAATTCCTTCTTTTATCCAGTCTTTTTGAAACAGCAAATCGTTATCTATTATAGTAATATATTCTCCTTCAGCTAATTCTGCTCCTTTATTCCAACCATATCCAATTCCTTTATTCATTCCTAAAATAATATGTTTATCTATTTTTTTAGTTTTTAAATATTCTGTTTGTTTTTCTGGTCCATTGTCGACAACAATTAATTCGTATGGTACATCTGAGGAATTCTCCAAAGATTCGAGGGTATTTTTTAAAAACTCCATTCTTTCTTCTGTTTCTGCCCAAGTAACTAAAACTACCGAAATTTTAGGTTTCATAACAATCCCCACTTTTTATAAAATTCATCTAATGTCATCACTTGCTTTGACGCAATAAAATCTCTATCTTCTTTGCATTCATCTTTTACTCTATCTCCTAATCTATCATAAAAACAAGGTCTTCTCTTCGCTTTCTTTTGTTTACAAATTCCTTCAACAAAAGAATCAAGCCATTTATCTCCACCTATTGTATAAGCCGGAATCATAAGGTTGTGATAACCATCTTTTACATCAAATGTATAACCGTAACTATGTTTGTAATGATAATAGTGTGTATCTGGATGTATGTAATGTGGATATCCACAAGTGGCGTGTTTTAAATTCATGTAAGCTTCGCCACCCCATCGAGTTCCAAAATTCTTATTCCAACCACCCAACTCATCAAGTACTTTTTTTGGACACATCATTCCGCAAGTACTCATGTGTGCGACTTCATATGGTTTTTTAAATTTTTCCCCTATTTGTGCTCTTCTAAACCTGAAATAGAATTTTAGTGCAGGATAGTGTTCAAATGTTCTAAACTTCATTATCATTGGGTGATGATAACAATGAACGCCACCAATTTTACCTTTAAAATTATCTAAAAATTCTATTTGCGTTCTTAAACTATCTCTTCCAATTATACAATGTGCATCAATAAAGAAAATATTCCTTCCTGTCGCCACTTCTAACCCTGCATTTTTAGCAAGCCAGTGTGATTTCTTCTTTCCATATTTGATGTATTTTACACCTTTCTCTTTATTTTGTTTAAAAAATTCTTCAGTTTTATCATTAGACAAGTTGTCTACGATAATTATTTCAAATTTGCAATAACCTCTAAGTTCTTCTAATACCGATTGTACAGTATATAAAAGATGCGGTCTTTCATTGCAAGCTGTTATTATAACACTACAGTCCATGTAAAGCTATCCTTCCACTCAAATGGTTTTTGCTGCTGTGCTACGTATTGTCTTGCTTCTTCCGGAATTCGTCTTTTTCCACCCTGACCATAAAAAGACTTAAATCGTTTTTTTATAAAAAGTAAGTGATTTGGTTTTGGTTGAAAAATCATCCAATTATGGTCGTCTCTACCACACAAAATTTCTATTTCTACTGAAGGAAAATAAAGAATTCCTGCTTTAGCTATTCTTATCATTTCAGCACAAGCTTTATTTGGGTCTTGCACGTGTTCTATTACATGATGACACCAAGCATAATCAAATTCTTTGTCTTTAAACATGCTTAAATCTTCCGCTGGTGTTTTAGTAAATCTATTGGCTACTTCTGGATTGTCCCTAACTTTTGGATGCATGTAAACATCTATATATGCATCATATCCTGCTTTAGGGCATGGTCCACATCCTATATCTATTTTTTTGCTCATCTTCTTTCCCTCCTAATAACAATTATCCTATCACGATGATTTATTTTTTCTATGAAATATTTATCAAGTTGACATTTTTTCATAATTTTTTTAATTGATTTTGTTCCAAATCTACTCATACTATACATTTTTTTAGAAGTAATAAATCCAAATATTCTGCTACTACCTTCTCTAATTCCTATGAACAAAGTTATTAAAATATATTTAGGATTTGTTTGGAGTGCTACTTTAAGAAATTCTTCGAGTTTTTTATTATTATAATGTTCAGCAACACCTGCAATTAAAACCATATCAAATTCTCTGTCAAATTTATAATCTAAAAAATCCGCAGTAATGACTTTGTCATTTTTTATTGTTGTATTTAAATCTATGCCTATCCAATCCCCCGAAAAATCATAAAGCTTACTATCTCCACATCCTACATCTAATATTGATTTTATGTGTTTTTCAGCAATAAATTTACTAATATAATTCCATTGTTCTACATGATTCCTTTTCATTTTCTGATAAGCAAGAGCATCATTTTCTTCCCAATTTTCGTTCATTTTTTCACCTGTGGCAAATTATTATTGACTGTGTCAACCATTTTAATAAATTCCAAAAACTTGCTTCCTTTATCTATGGAATTAATAAATGCTTTTATGTCTTTTGGCAAACATTCTCCGCCATATCCTGTTCCAATATGCCAAGGATGTATACCAAAGTATTTTGATTTATGTGTTTCGTCCAAAATCAAATCATAATCTATATCAAGCTGTTTTGTACAACGCATCATTGAATTCCAAAAAGAAACATTGCATGAAAGCCAAATATTATGAATATATTTTAACATACTTGCTGTTTCAAGATTTGTAAAAGAAACATTTTCTTTTTTTAATCCAAACAATCCTGGAATATAAATTTTTTCTGCCACAGACCACTTTCCTGTTTTCCCGAATACACAACATGTTTGATTAAACACACCACCAATAGGATTCTTTGCTTCTAAAAATTCAGGGTATAAATAAAACCCTTGTCCTCTACATTTAAACATTTTTTCTAATTTTAGTATTTCAGATGGTAATACTGTTGATTTTATTATTATGTTTTTTATAACATAGTGCTTATTTATACTATTAAGCACAGTTTTTATGATAGAAAGGTCTTGACCGTCAGTTTTAGTAGGTGTAGGTACTGCAATTATGCAAGCATTATATTTCTTACCTTCAACAAGAGGATAAGGGTAGCCATAATCGTCTGCTTCTTGCTTTGTACTGTCTGGAGCTGTTAAAACATCAACTTGATGCCCTAATTCACGTAGGAGTAAGGCATATGCCTTACCTACATAACCGAATCCTACACAAAGAACATCCATTTTTATCACTTTCCTGCGTAGTACAGCAATGGTTCTAGGTATTTTTTAAATACTGCTTTTAGGTTGCGGTCTCTTCTTATTTGTGTTCGTATCGCCATGATTTTATCGTGTTCAAGCATGTAATTTACATATTTTACCATGTCCATGAAGTAATTATCTTCATTTCCATATTTTGTGTTTGTTTCTCCGCTTGAACCATCTTCCATGTTGATAGCGCTGCTGAATTTCCTATACAATGGCTTGTCACCATAAATACTTCGCATCGGCATGAAGTCAAAGTTTAGTATTGGAAAGTTTCCTGTTAGCATTGCTTCTTGTGCAACCAAAGAATATGTTTCACTTCTACTTGGTAGCAAGAAAACATTGCTTATGCACATGAAATCTTTAACCATGACTCTTGGCGACTCTAATTTAAGACTTGGGTCTTGTTCCGAGACAAAAATTACATCACTTGAACTAAGACCACCATCTGCAGCCATTACTTTTAGCTCTTCGCGAAACTTTGCTTTGTCTCCGCCTGTTGAATGGAAGTCCATAAAAATCAACTTTACTGATTTACCTGATTTCTTCGCTTGCTTTATAAATTTCACACACATCTCAGGCTGTTTACCTCTATCCAATCTAAGAGGATATGTCATTATAATATCTGCTGTAAGAATATTATACTTGTTAATTATTTTTTCTGAAAGAGGATTCATTCCAAAATACTTGCACACATCTGTTGCATGTGGTACTACTTTGACTTCGTCTTCTTCGTAACCAAATGCTTTTGCCACTCTTGGAATATCATAAGAGTTTGGATAAACCACAAAACTGTTTGGAAACTTTTCTCTCCTTCTTCCGTCTATTGCACAAGAATGAACCCAATGCAACCATCTTATATCAGGAAAGTCTGGCAATAATTTTCTTGCCGCAACATCAAATTTTTGTGTCGCTGCCTGAAAAGACAAATCGTGTGTTATTACAACATCTACGTCTTTCAAATGCTCTTTTAATCTTATTGCTATGTCTTCGACTTCTTTGTCGAATAATTCTTTTTTGTCTCTGTCCCATTCATTATGACAAGCTACTTTTGGAAGATAGCACAATTCTATTTCTTCTCTTGCAAACTCGCCTTCTGGTTTAAAACCATCTAGAACAGTTACTTTTGGTTTGTAGCCGTTTTCACACAGCATTTTTATTTGTGTTTCTACTATTATAGTGAGACTATATGCTTTAAAATAGCTGCCAAAGTTTGTGTAAATCATCACACTCTTCATTAACTTTCACCTCACGATTGTATTCGTTATTTGGATTGAATTCCATTTTATTCTCCTCCTAATATATTATTAAACCGATATATTTTTAAATCTATGTGTTTTTCCTTTTATAAGCCATAGGTTTGGGACCAACAATTGGAAAATCCAAGACTTTAAAATCAACCATGTTATATTTTCTTAAACTTTTTAATCTTACATCAACTCTTATTGCATCTGTGTTTATTCCTACGACGTGTAAGTCTTCGCAAATTCTTCTAACTGTTTTGTAATTATTTTCTATTTCTTTTAATATTAAAGAATCTAAATCCATTCTACCAAAGTCCTATAGTTTTTGATATTGCTATTATGCTCAAAAACGTAAGAACAAGCCCAACAGCAATTCCACCACCTCTTAGTTGAGACAAGCCGTTAGTATTTGCGTCTGTTTTTTGGTACAAATCCTTAAATTGACCTTCATGCCTCGCTAAGCTGCCATTTATGCCTTTCAAATGTTGTTCTTGTTTTGCAGTTGTTGATGCTATTTCATTTAATTTTTCACTCATGCCATCCAATTTTTCGTATATTCTACCAAAATGTCCATTGAACGAAACTTGTGAACTAGTTTTACGTGCCATTGCATCCCTCCAAATATTTGTAAATCTGTTCTGATATCTTTCCGTCGAATTTCTGCTTTTGTATTGTGTCAAAATCAATGCAGTAATATCCTTTCTTACTCATTGATTCAAACCTATCTTTTAACAGAGGGTCGTCGTATACTATTACATCTGCCCAATTCTTCCAGCTTTCCCAATTCCCGACAAGACCATCCATTGGTTTAATTGCTTGTCGTTCTTTGTAATTTATCTTTACTTTACTGCCTTCAGATTGGATTTGTCTAGCTATTTCTGTTAGCTTTCCTTTTTCTGTAATTATAAGGTAGCTGAATTTTCCAACTACTTCCGAGAATGGAATAAAATGTTCTGTTCCATCATGTTGAACGCTTACATATTTCATTTTAATCATTTATTATTAGTGTATTGGTTGTTGTCTAGCACTTTCCAAATTTTATAAATAGAAGGCATTGTTTCATCTGTAAATACTTTCAATGGACTGCCAAATTGTATACCGGTTGGGTCATAGTAGACTCCGTCCTTTTTTAAAACAATATGGCTTGATTGTCCATTAACTAAAAAGGCATAGACTTCAAAATTGTTTTCGCCGATGCTTCTAAAATAGTCTGCAAGCTTTGTTGCAAACTCATCACATTGACCTGCTGCTTCACCCGGTAAAGGGTAGTCATCCAAGTACTTTTGTGCACCTGGATGCACTGCTGCTTCTCTGTAGATATAAACCATTCCTTGGTAATCTACTTGGGTGAATGCTTCTGCCATGTTATTACCTATTGCCTTCTGCTTTATCCATTATATTAAACAAAGCATCATCTGAAGAAAGTCCATCCATTCTATCTTCTACATATCCAACTAAATCGTCTCCGGACAATCCTTGTTTTTCGGCTTCTCTTGAATAAGCATCTCTTCCTTCTGGTTCTGGTGATTTTTCTATCATTCCTTCTTCTCGTAAAATTTCAAGTTCTGTATGATAGTTTTCATTTTCTAAAGCATCAGCAACTTCTTGTGAAATAGATGTAATTCCTTCATCTTGTAATGCTTTGAGAAGTTCTTCTCTTTGTTTTGGTTTTTTCATAGCAGAACCAGATGTATCTCCGTGTTTATCCATGATACTATATGAAATATCCATTATTTTATTTGCAATTGCTTTTGGTCCTGGTGATAATTGACTCCTATCGTATGTGCCTATTTTTCTTTCTCCTTCTGGTGTTTCGTATTCTACTGATACTTTACCATCTGGATTAAATTCTCTTACTATAGCATCTTTTAATGTCTTATCATCAAGATGTACTTGTACAGAATCACCTACACTTATCGTTGTAGTATGAGGAGACCAAAGAGGTTTATCATTTTTTCCTTTTTGTGCATAATATTTTTTATGTTCATCAGGAGTTATCTTTCCCTCATCAGCTAATGTCTTCACTTTTGCTTTTACATCAGATGTTTTCTTAGTTCTTGTAGCTTGTACTTCTTTTGGTACATTTCCCTTTGAAGGGTCTTCGTAATAATATCCGCCTCTTGGACCACGCTTTAATGCAGTTCCTTTCGGTGCGCCACCAGGACTAGTAACGTAAGTTTTACCTTCTTCGTATCTATAAATATCTTGTCCCATTGCACTTGTAAAAACTATTTGTTTCTTCATATCAAATCATCTCCTAATATAATTATAACATATCTATTTAAAAACCTATGTTTGTGCCTTTTTTACTATTTTCATGCTGCAATTACAATTAGGATGTAAAGGAGCTCTTGGTGCTGTAAGATTGGTTATCATGAACTCTCTTCCATTTAAAGGTCTACAGTACTCGCAAACATTTTCCCTTCGCGAAGTAATCCACTTGTATCTCTTATTAGGTGAGTGTTCCATTGTATGCTCAATTCCTCTAGCATAAGCTTTCCTTAATTCTGTTACTGCTAATTGTTCTGATTTCCATGACATGAAGTTATAAGTTTTCTCAATTTGTTTTTCTAGAGCTTTTCCTTTTAGCTCTCCCATCAATCCTTTATACAAAACAGCTTCAACTTTTCCTGCTCCAAGATTAACGTTCTTTTTTATGTATCTCCAACTATTCTTTTGAATATTGTGATATGCTGCAGCCCTATAAGGTACTCCACCAATTAAACCAATTTGTTTTCCACCATCTGCAATACCTTTCTCAAAGGCTTGTTTGATTGAATGATTGACTCCTTTTTGCATTTCCTCTCCACCGAGTCTTAGCAAAATAGATAATTGTTGGATGTCTCTTTGGGTTACTATTTCTTTAAATCTTTCTGATGTTTTTTTGCCTGAAATATCTCGTACTTCATCTAGTCTCTGCTTGTAATGGTTTCTTATTCCCATAGCTGTATTTCGTATAAGTTCACTTAGTCCCGTTGGGTCTTCGGGAAAATCTTTAGATTCTTTTGTGACTTTAAATAAAGGTTCGAAGCTTTCACTAAATATTGAATAGTCTTTAGGTGCTTGTTCTCCCCATAAATCTCCACCTGCTTTAGGTTGAAGTTGAGAACCTCCAGGTACTTCTCCTATTTTTGGCATATCGGTATCTGGCATAAAGTCTCCAAATCCACCTTGTCCACCCATACCCATATCAGGCATCATTCCAGACTGCCATTCAGTATAATAAACATTTCCTTCTTCTCCAATTTGAGTATATCCAAGTTCGTCAAGACAATCATTTAATGTTCTTAAATTACTTGACCATAATTGCATTACTCTACCTGTTTTTTCTTCTTTGGTTTCAAAGTCAAGTTCATTGAATTCAAGATGTCCTGATTCTAATCCTTCTCTTTCTAACCAAGGAATCATTATTGTTTCTTCTAAGGTATCTAAGAATGCTTTTCTTTTACTGTAAATTGAAAGAATATAAGATATCAATTCAATTTGTGCTGTTGCCCTATTGACATCTGCTCCGAATCCTGTTAGGAATTCTGGTACAACACCAGCAATTAGCTTTTTTCTAATGTGATTAAGCATATATTCAAGGTTTATATCTTGTCCAGCAAAACTTAAATCATCCATTTTAATTGGTTTATTAACCAATGGGTCTTCATCTCTCTGTAGGCTCTCTAAATAGATAATAAAATCATCTAGTTCTTCGCCTGTTGCTGGATTATCCTTGTCTCCATACTGAATAATTTTTCTTGGAACAGCTTTATATTTCGCAAGTATTGCGATACTTCTTTCTAGTTCTTGCAAAATTAGGTTGTCGTTGATTGCACTTGCTAAATAACTTTGTCCATAAACTCCTGTTACACCAATATTAAGTTTGAAGTGAATCATTTTATCCATATTTATTGGGATTCCATAAATTCTAAACTGTCTAAACTTTTGGTCAAGATAATAGCTTAGATTAAACCATTTTGCATGTTTATATTTTATTCCTGGTGCTATTCTTTGGATATAGTACTCATCGAGGTTATCAACCGGTACTTGGTCCCAATTACCGAATTCATCTTGAACAATCCTCTTTTTCTTTAAAGGGTCTCCGTGTGAATCACAATTAATGTACCATCTACTACTATCTGCTTGTGGATAAAACTTTATTGGTAGACCCGTAACAGGGTTAAAATCCATTTCTACCCAACCATTTCCGCTTTTAATTGTTTCTCTTATCACTTGCAGAATCCATCTGTTCATTTTAGTTTCTTTAATGAATGCATTACCTCTTTCTTCGGTGTATTTGTCGTCACTTTTGAAAGTGATATCTCCACCGTAGATAAAGTCTGCGCAAGTGTCTACAGCACTTCTAAAAATAGGGTTTGTATTATAGGCTATATTAATTTCTTCCATCATTTGATGAGGGGTCATTGTTCGCTGTCTATAAATATCTGTCGATTGTGGATTCAATGCTCCTACAACTGATTTTCTTTCTTTTAATACCATAGAATTAGAACTTATTATTTCTCTTAAAACTTTCATTTATTTTCACTTCCCTCTATCTCGCAACTCATGTGCGAGTAGGTTTGCATCATAATATAAATATGCTAAACTTCCCATGCCTAATATTGAAATTATTATTTGTGCTATTACACTTCCTTTAATCCATATTGCTAGGGGTAGTTCAAGAGGAAGAAGCATTAATCCAAGAAAAAGGACAAAGCTTCCTATTAAACCATATCCTACCACAAATTTTGTTATTCCCCATATCTCATTTAGGTTACGTGTGGTTTTTGGGTCTCCTTCCGGTAACTGAGCATTGCTCTTGTCTGTTCCCTTCTTTGAAGGGAGTATCGAATTTTTTACCCTCTTAAACATATATACAAGTTTACGTATATTTAAATGTAGTTTGTTCTTTGGCGGTTCTTCCACTACTTTCTCGGGTGTTTTTGTATTATCGACAATTTTACCCTCTAAAATTAACTCGCGTATCAGTCTTCTTGTTCGCGCTGGTTTTGCCATATTATTTCTCCTCCGTAGCATATTTTCTTTGTTTGTTCCAAACAATTGCTGGTTCTACACCAGCTATTTTACACATTATTTTCATATAATCATACTCCATACAATCCTCTTTATTGCATCCTGTGCAAAAAAGAGGGGTTCTTGTTTCTTTTGCTTTTGGGCAAGTAATTGCCCCTAAATTTAATTCATTTATTACTCTTCCGATTGCTCGGGCTTTAGAAATATCCTTAAGCGACGGTTCTTTCTTTTCAAGCTCGTCTTTTATTTTTTCAAATTCTGTTGTTGGTTTTCCTTTTGTACTAAGTTCAATACCCATTCCAAATGGTTTGGTTCTTATCTTTCCAAACTGAGCGGCTGGTGGTGGTATTAGCAAGTTGGTAAAATAAACTACTTGTGCCTTGCTCCAGAAAAAATCATCCCTTCCCCATCGTTTACCACTGTATCTAATATTTGTATCTAAGACCTCTTTTTCAACCCTTTCAACATGTCTTATACTTTGTCTGTGGATATCATTTGAATTTAAAAACTTGTATTTATCTGCTTGTACTAATCGTCTAAGTCCAACAGCCATAACTTCTTTTGATGATGATGTAAAATCAACTCTATGAAGAATCGACAAGGGTAAGCTAGCCATTCTTAACTTTTTCTCAAGCAGGTCTCCTACAACTCTACCATGTCCTGTATTATCAATAGAAATATATTGAGGTTTAAATGCATTAAAATATGTCCAAATTCTTTCTGCTTGTGCATCATATTTTTCTTGTGATGTATCAAGCTTTCTTTCTATAACAATTTCACCAGGTAGTTTTTCGACAATAGTAATTGCAGTTATGTCATGTTCTTGTGCTAGGTCTACCAAAATATAAAATGGATTTCTACTATTTTTTCTGTCTTCCCATTCTGGTTCATCAATAATGTTACGATAAATCCACGCAGACGGAATCATTTTATACTTTTCGTCAACACTTATTCCAAGATTTTCCTGTTTGAATTTTTCTATATCTGCTCTTTGTTTTTCAAGCTCTTCAAGTTTTACCCAAGGATATGGAATTATTGCTCCTGTTTGATAAATTTCTTTTTTCTTCAAATCAACAGTATAACGTGGATTGACTGAATAGGTTTCGACAAGTGCTCTAATTTCTTTTTTAGTAAGTATATC
>SDBT01001044.1_pt1 | contig 47230 bp, 85 predicted proteins | sample 2277101 | NCBI WGS metagenome assembly SDBT01 (sample SAMN10404973, study PRJNA504765) | marine sediment metagenome | isolation source: marine sediment core GS10_PC15, 103 cmbsf | place: Arctic Ocean: Southern Knipovich Ridge | collected 2010 | reverse complement strand
AAAGGAACTTGTATCAAGGCCAGACATTCGCCCAGAAATACAAACTTCACCATTAGCATTATTTGCAATAGACCCATTAACAATTCCAATTACAGGCATTGTACTAGCACTGTCTGCATTTGCTTTGGTTATTTCAGGAAGGTCTTGGCCAACATTATATCCTGAAATGAATACAACATCACCTATGGATAATGATATGCCACTGGCATTTCTTGCTTGCATGTGTTGTGCATCTGAGAAAACAGTATTAGTAAAACTCGTAATTGTTTTGTTTGTAAATGCTTGAGTTCCTGCCAGAGTTGCAACCGTTGCATCAATGGATATGGTATGTGTTGCACCAGCATCTCCAACATCAATTCCAGTTCCTCCTGCAATAATTTGTGCAGCTGTTGAATCAGAATTAATTGAAGTAACACCAGACACTATTGTTGCAAATTCTAAAGCAGTATTTCCTGCATCTCTTCTAAGAACTTGTAATGCTGAACCACTTGGAAAATTTGTTAAAAGTAATTCTTGGGACCCATCTAATCCAGCATATCCTGAAACTGCTCCTTTGTTTGCTGTGGCTTCTTTGGTATCAATTTGAGTTTGAATAGCAGAAGTGACTCCATTTAGAAAATTAAATTCAGTATTATCTACAACGCCTGTGCCCAGTTTTGTGGCATTGATGTTTGCAGTCGCTGAAATATCAGCATCAACTAGAGGAAATCCTAAAATCTCTTGTAACCTTGCTTGATCAGGCTCTAGTAATTCGACAGCCAATACATGGTTCATTAAATAGACTTAGTAAAAAATATGATGATTTGCTGTATAGGGGTAAAATATTATAACCAAGTGGGGACAAAAGGAACCAAATGGAGATATTTGGACTCGACCCCATATTGATGGCAGCAGGCATTGTAATTTTAGGTGTCTCTCTGCGTACATGGTGGGGAATGATAGGCAAACCGTTGAAAGATTTGAATGGGAATATTGTGGCCCAATCATTCATCATTGGAGTACTAATTTCATTACCAATTGTTGGAACAGCACTTGATGTAATGCCAGATGATATTGGCAGGATGCCATTAATGATCTATCTGGTTGGACAGCTAGCAGCAGTAATTGGTATTGACAAAGGTGTGAAATCAGTTAGTACAAAAATACAAGACAAAATTCATAGAACAACAGAAACTGGAAAAATCTTTTTTGATAAACCAATACAATTTGTTGAACCAGATGTAGATGATGATGAAGTCGATCTTGAAGCAGAGTTGCCAGAGGAAGTTCCACCAGAGAAGGGACAATAAAATGGGAAATTTAGATGCCAGCAAAATGTTCTTTAGAGCAGATGCAGGAACTGAAAAACTCATTGTACCCAGAATTGATGGAAGAGAAGTAAGACTTGTTGCAACACAGGAATCAACTAGAACCAAAAAGAAAAGAACAGTGTATGTGTATTCAATTGAAGGTACACAATTGATTGTTTTCAACAGAAGCAGAAATGGAAAACTGTTTATGAAAATTGCAATCAGACCACAAAATGTAAAACGGTTCTATGATACCTTTGTGAAACCTCCTCTAACAGAACCAGAAAAAGTTTGGCTTGAGAGATATAACTACTCTTTAGTTTAATCTTTTTTCTTTTTATTTATGTGGTAATAAAATAGCCTGACATTTCAGCAAATGCTGAACCAGCATCTAAAACATTTTCAATGGATATTTCCTTAGCACCATCCCCAACTAGAGATAATCCCAATACATTAAATCTTGATTCCCCATAGGGAGACAATCCAGCACCTCCACCAATACTAGTTCCACTGCCTGTCCTTCCATTGGCAAAAGCACCAATTTTTGCCTTACTTTTTTTGACATTATTTAGTTTTAATTCTGCAACAACTTGGTCATTAGTGGTGGCAGCACTGCCCGAAGGCAGAGTAAATGTTGGATTAGTTTTCATTGTGATTTTTGCTTCAATTATAAATGCAGTTTTTCCTGAAGGCACTATGTACACTATTTCAGAAGCGAGTGTATCAATATCACCAGACACTTGCCAATATTCATTAGCAAGAACCTTGCCTTCAATATACTCTATATCACCCATATCAACATCTCCAGCCTGAAAATAAATTAATGGTAATCCAATTATTGACATTCATACTATTGTAATAATGGGTTAAAATTAAAAGTTTATGGTATGTAGTAGGGAGTTTTTTTTCTTTAGATTATACGAATAATCCTAAATTCTCCAATGCAGTGATTATTGCAGCACTGGTGGCTGCTGGGCTTTGTTGTGCCACAGGTGTAACACCAAAGAATCCCATTTGTAGATTACTACTCGCAGCATTCATTTGTAATATAGTAGATAATGTACCAGCATTCATTATACTATAATTTATTTGTGCATCTTCTGTTCCATTTGTAACATCTGTTGCTATTATCTGCATTTGGGCCCAAGGTTCTATGGTACCTATACTATTTTTAAAATTCCATTGATATAATGCAAATGTATTACCATCTGCAGGTGTGGTTGGATTATAAATTGATTCAAAAAAGAACAACCCAGAATCACTTCTAGTATCTATGTGATTATCAGTAAAAACCATTTTAGTGTCAGCATCAGATGCCCAGATAAACGTAAGACTGTCACTTGCAACTCCTAAATCAAATTGTAAATTAGTAGTACTAGCTGAAATAGAATGACCAAATCCTGAAACTGGCCAGTGAATACTCCCTGCACCATTACTTAATTGAAATTCTAAGGCCTGTGAAACACTATCAATCTGGAAAGATAAAGCAGTTGCTGTTGCAGAAATAATTGTATCACCATTAGCATTTAGAATTAAGTCATTGCCGTTAAAATCTGTATCAGTAAACATGTTGATTGAAGAACTCCCTATACCGAGTTTCTGGACACTATCAATTCTAAAAATCATTCCGTTTGCAGTAGGTACATTGATGAACATATTTGGAGCATCATATGCAATATATGCTACAGACCCAAGTGGTGTTCCAGAGATATCACGAAATTCAACAGCACCAGAATCTTGAAGTTTAAAACCATCACCATCAATGTCACTGGTCCAAGGAGTTTGTGAACTTCCTCCACTGGTTAAATCAATCGCTGCTTGTCCATCACCAATAAAGAATGGTTTTGAAATTCCACCAACATCTTTTACATAAAATTTTCCACTATTAGTTCCAGCAGCAGGGTCACCTATTTCACCTAATAACATGTGGCCAGCAGTGATTTCTAAATTAACAGTTCCAAACAAACTAAATGCATCAGGATTAAATGCTGCAGTATTAACATTATCATTAAAAATATTTATTCTTCCAGTTGTACCCGAGCCAGTAAAATATGTATCACCACCACCATCAAAAAATAATTTACTTATACCTGCACCTGATTGTAAAATTATATCTTGAACAATTTCTACATCTTCTATCATTCTAATTCTTTTATCATTAGCAGTGTTGATTGCCATAAATGGAAGAAATGATGTTGTTGCTCCTGAATCCCAAGAAACTGCAAAAATCATGCTTGCTGCTTCTCTGCCTGCTGTAACGTTTTCATATTCAACTTCAATCTGACCATAAACATTATTTCCTAATGCACTTTCAGTTCCAATAAATCTAATCAATGCAATTGTATCATCATTTGCTGGGCTTGGGTCATCTCTAAAAATATCAAATCTTGGAACAGCACTTGCATCTGCTGAATCTGTTTCGATAGTTAATACAGTATCATTATTCACTCCATCTCTGTCAAGTTGCATAATTGTTTCAGACTCATTAGTCCAGAACCATTGTTTTTGATCTGCTATATTGAAAACCATATTAGAACTTCCATCAAGAAAAATTGAAGGGTCGCCTGCAGATGCTGGTGCTGCTGAATCAGATGTGAATCTTACTCTATCAACATTTCTTACATCAAATGTGTTGAAATCAATTTCTGCATTTAATACTGGACTGGATAAATCACTAAGTTGTTTGTTAGCAAAATTTCCACCAGTAGAACTTCCAACACCTGTTGCATGAGTAACTGTTGTACCTCCATCAATTGTGTATAGCATTACTGATGTTCTTGTATTAGCAAGTGTAGATACAACTGGAGGATTAGTTACTGCAGCAGGCCAAAGTGGTGAAGCATAACCACCAGTACCATCAATATCAATAATTACTAAAAGCCCCTCATAACTTCCACTAGAAGGTAAATTTGCAAAGTCAAACTCTACATCTCTGTCTAATGTAATTACGTTTGGGTTGTTATTCCAATCTATAGTGGATTTTGTGGGAAGTGTTTGAGGAGTAATTACATTTGGTGTCAAAATTACAGGCTCAGTTAATCCCCCACCTCCTGCTGCACCATTAGTTACATAGTAACGTGTTTCAGTGGAAGTTCTACTGGCAACAATATGCAAAAGAATCCTGTCATTTTGTACAAGTCCAATTGTTGGTGAATTAATTAATGCTGGAGAAAAAGTTACAGAGTTAACTGCTGCATGAGAAATTAAAATATCAATTGTAAGTTCAGTTGTAACTCCTTCAATCAAATCAATTAAATTAATTACTGGGTCCACAACATTAAGGTCCAAGTAAACATAATGATGGCGTGGTGAGGCCATGGCAATATTTATTGGAGTTGTTGTAATGTTGATTCTTTCATCTATGGGTGCAGTGATTGGAAATGTTGTTCCAATAGGACCAAGACCTCTTCCACTAATATTTCTTAAACTTTTTATTTTCTTTAATTGAGTTGTACTAATTTTTGATTGCTCTCTGTAACTCTGATTGTTAAGATTATCAACACCTTGAAGTTTTTGAGCAAGTGAACCAGATGGCATTAGAGTTGGATTCTCCTGATTAATTTTCTAGTTGTAATTAATCCAGCTCTTTCTCCGTTTGGATTCCAAGAATGTGTTTCCTCCAAGTTTACAAGTTTTCTTGTATGTGCTCCACTGTCTGAGAATTTCACCATATCTTCATCATCCAGTATTACAGACTGTTCTACACTTAAAGAACAATCTCCATCTGTAACAAGTAAAAATTCTTCAAATTGAACCTCTGCCAAATCTTTTCTGGCCACTGCAATTGAACGAAGTTGAATCAAATTCTTTGTGTTAGGTGCTTGAATTTCTTCAGGATTTACAACTCTGGTTGTTTCTACACCAGAAGATGTGAATGGTTGTTTGGTAAGTGTAAGTGCATCAATAGTTCCCTCAAATGTTACAGTTCCTAATCCATAACCCAATGAAAGTAAATTAGCAATATTAACAGGAAGGTATCTGAGTTTGTCATCATAAGAATCACCTAATGCAATACTGATGAACCTTACACGTTTTGGTTCAAATATACTTCTAACTTCAATTTCTGGTGTAACAATATTTGAGAATGCAGTCTTTATTCCCCAAGGGGTTCTGCTTGGATTATCAACTGTAAATTCATCAAATGATAATGTAATCTCTTGTGCATCTCCAAGGAAATTATATGTAAATGTGGTTCTCCATACTTGACTTAGATCATCATAAATTGTAACAATAAATTCAACATCTGCAGCATATGGTTTTCTTGCACCACCAAGGAAAATATCAAAGAGAAAGTAAAAGTTAATTCCAGTAAATGGTGCTCCCATGTCTTCCACTTCTGTATGATTTAGTCCCACCAACCCACTGTGAGAATAATTTGCATTTTGAATATCTAAAGCAGCAAAGTCTGATTTCTGGTTTAATCCAGGGGCAGCACCATACAAGTCACCAACCTTTTCAGAAATTCCATTCTCAGTTGTAAATGGATATGGAAATGCCAGAGTGTACCACCAACCAAAATCATAAAATGTTGATGCTTTTGTTTCTGTAATTTGTGCAGCTGTTGGTTCAAAGTTTGTGGCAAATCCATCATCTCCACTATCAAACAAATCAATTAATTTTTCAAATGGTGAATCAAAGAAGGAGAAAAATTTTAAAAGGAATCTATCCACTTCAGCAAGAAAATCATATTCATAAGTAATTTTAATTGCAGAGTTGGTTGTGAAAGAACTGTAATCATCTCCGTTAATATCTGAAGGAAATAATCCAGTTGCCAACTCAATATTTTTAGGATGATGGAAAACATCATTTCCTCCTGCAGTTGCTGAAACATCACGCCATGCTAGACTCCCAGATGCACCTCTTTGTTTAGGTGGAAATCCACTGTGAGTGTGTGCATTAGCATAATCATTTTGGTCTGCAATTGGAACATTCCATTCAAATGTTCTTCCATCTTTAATTATAATTGACTGATCTCCAACTTGTGGAACTCTGGTTACAATCCATTCATCACCATCATAAAACACCATACTGTCAGCATAGGTTCTTCCAAATCTATCATTGCCAACAAAGTCACCTGCTGCTGCTCCCAATGACGTATCAACTAGAACTCTTAGACCATGATAAAATCCTGCAACTCCTGCAAAATCATAAAGACTGTTTGGAATAGTTGCAGAATCGTTAGTTCTGGCCATTACAAAGTCACGAAAGAATGTGAAAGTACCTGTAACTGAGTTGGTTCCCCCCTCCCTAATCACCATGTTTCCATCAAAGACTGCAGGAGCATCAAAGCCTCCAACAAGGAATGTTCCAGTTGCATTTGCACCTGAATTTTTAGTTACTGCAACTTTGTTGTTGGTCCATTGAGAATAATTTAGTGCTCCAATTATTGTTGCAGCATCTGTTGGTGTCCAAAAGGTTGCATTTGGTGGTGGAGTACTAATTGGAACACCTCCTGCTTTGGCTTCATACAAATTGTTATCAGTTCCTCGTATAGTAATTCCTTCATCATATGTTTGAGTAGCATCATAACTTGGGAGATTAGAAATTTCTTCAATTCTTGAAATGTATTCATGAAATTGTGTTGGAACATATCCACCATCCTGTGAACCTCTGACAAATACCTGATTACCAGATATAGATTGAATTTGATAACTTAGTGCATGGAATGGGGCTGCAGGTGTAGATGTAAGTGTTGGTGCTGCACCTTGGCCTTGTACGAATACCTTCATAATTAATTTATCAGTCTGAGTTGGAGTTGCAAATTCTCCATCTTCAAATGTTAATGCATAAAAGTTTCCAGTTCCTCCTGCTCCTACTGGTTGGTTAAGCCTTGCAATGACTTGCATTATGGCATCATAGTATGTGATGAGCTGGGTAAAATCATAGATATTTACTATATTATCAGGTGCTTCATTGAATTGTGTTCCTCCATTACTTGTAATAACATCTGGTTCTGCAGTACCATGTGCGTTATTGTACCTCAAAATTAAATCACCTATAACAAATTTTGGGGTTTTGTATTGATAGTAAGCAGTAACTTTTTTCCTTTGAAGTGCAGCCTCTCTTGCTTTTAATTCTAATGGAAGTAAATTTCCTTTGACGTTTTTTTGTCCAAATTCTTCATCCACCTCAACGATCATCTGTTTTGTTACATCATTGTCATCTGTAATATCAATCTGAAAAGAATCAAATTGGTTTACAATTGGAGTGTTAGAGATTCCTGTGTAATTTGCATTTGTAATGAATGCACCAATTTCTGCATTAAGCATAAACGATGCACTTCTAATTTTTCCAGTTCCTTGAAATTTTACAGCATCAATCTGTGTAACAAATTGTGTGATGTTTGTTGTTACGCCTTCAGTGTACTGAACTTTGAAAGGTAATTCTTCAAGAACCATTTAATCAACTCGCAAGGAATGTATTGATGTTTGTAATCATGTCATCAGGAATTCCTGCACGTTGCAATGTAACTTTACAATGTACAAGTCCACCCCATAATAGATCATCATGGAAATCAAAATGAAGTAATTTTAAACCTGCCTCATTATCTGGTATGACACTCATCCAACTTTTTGCATCATATCTTATTCCAAATCTTCCTTTAGGAAATGGGGCAGTTCCTGTTCTAACAATTTTTGGCTGTAGCATCCATTTTTGTATTTTGGCCAAGTCTTTACTGTCAAGTATTTTTTCATTTACAATAAAATCTAATTCAAATATTAGTGGAACATTTCCTGTGTCTGGAACAGAACTTCCTTGTTGGTCTGGTTCTGGAACATCAGTACGTCTTGCATCATTGACTGGATGATATGAAATCAATCCTACAGGATGAGCACTTGGTGCATCAGATATTCCAACTAGCATTCCAACTGCTTCATCATCAGATATGCTTGTTTCTGTATCACCAGATGCAGTAAGTCGATAAATTGAAAATGGTTGTGATATAGATGCAGCCATTACACTCTCACCATTGTAACACCTGCTTCTCTGTCAGACATTCCAATTCTAGAAATACGTGTTTCATTAACTTCAAATAAAGAGTTGTAAGTCCAATTTTCATTGTTTGGTCTGAATCCACTTACTTGTGTAAGAATTGTTTGATCAATTCCCAAGTCCAACCTTTTCTGTTGTTCCCTGGATAAACCAACCTGCACCTCATCTTGTATGAATCTTCTAAAGTCTCTGTTTAGTGGTCCACCTCTGGTGTTCAGCAACTTTATCATTTGAATAGTAACCTCAACAGCAATGGTTGCAATTGCAATTGGTCCAAGGAATTTTAAGATGCCACTGCCACCTGCTTGTTTAAGTAAATTACTAATTGCAGCTGTAGGATTTTTTCCCATTGCTCCCAGTTTCATGAGTTGTCCTTTGTCTAATCCTCCAAGTTCTTCACCTATAGTGGATTGTATTTGTGCCAATTGGTCTGCAGTAAATTCCCCTTCAGATTCTAAAAGATTATTTGCACTATCTTGTGGTGTTTCTGTTTTTTCTTTTTTCTGGTTTTCTAAATCAGCCAGAGTTTCTTTTGTCTCATCACTGAGTGATGCATTAATTTTAATATCAAATTCCAATACTGCTTGGTCAGCCAATCAATTCCATCTCCTTACTTACATCTTCTTTAGTATCGTTTAAAACTAATGCTTTGAATCGTTCCCATCCCCTTGTAATTCCTCTCTCCATTGCCTCAGTTTTTGGAAGACCTGAAACCATATGGCCATAAGAGTAAATATCATCTCCTTCTGAAATTTCAGCATTCTCAAAAAATATGGCTGATGCATTTCTTGCACTTTCTGCATCTCCTGCTTTCCAATGAAGTGGATAATCTCCAAGTGGTGCAATCCAGTGATCTGTGGTTCCATCGTTGAACCATTTTGCCAGAGGTTTTTCTGCAGTTCCCCACGTGTTGAATAACTTGAAAGCCATAGGACCAGTAATTCTGTACCCAATCCCATCCACAAATTTATCTGGAAGATTCATGGCCAGAGCCATACTTCTCATTTCAAAAATAAATGTCTCTTCAATGTAGATTCCAAGATTGGCCTGAATTGATTCTTTAGTTCTTGGCTCTAATTCATTAATTTCATCAATAACTTGCTGTACCTGTGACATTACCTATACAGCAGAGTATGTTCCATTTCTAATTATAATTTTTACTTTGACCCATTTGTAACCAACATCAACTGCAAAAGATTCAATGTCTGGAATTTCACCTTGAAAGTCTTCAGTAATATCATCTCCACCAACTCCACCCAAGTTTTCATTCAAAACTCTCATGTCAGTAAGTGGTAATGCATTTCTTGCATTTAGTGTGTTGAGTGTATCTAAAACCAGAAACAAATCTGCAGTAATGACTGCTTCAAAAGTAACTTCAAGTAATTGGCCACCCCAGAAATCTCCAATTCCACCTCTTGTTTCAATTCTGTTCCTGCCTGTAATTTTCTTAGTTGATAAATCATAGGTGTTAATTACTTCAGATAAGGAAGGGTTATCAATCCAAATTGATACATTCTTTGCATTGAATGCTTTGCCTAATCCATCAAATGCCATTACTTAGTTCAAACCACCCAAGTATTTTTGCTTTGTCATGATCTTAAATTAACTCCAACCACCACTCTCACAACAACATTTATGGCCACTGTTGTATTTTGTTGAATATCATAGATGTAAGGTACAATTTCATAACTGGTGGTTGCAGCTAGTGGGCTCAATCCAGTTGATGGGTCTGTTAATCTTTTATTTTTTCCCATTGTTGTTGCAACTGCACTTACAATTTCATTTGCTTGTGCTTCTGAACCTTGTCTGCCAACATTAGATGCAGATAAAATTACCAAATAAAATTCCATAGTGGTACGTCTTGGACCTTGCTCATCTCTTGAATCTCTTCCTTTTTGTTCTTGTAAAACAATTGGAGTTCTTGATGTTGTAACAAAAACATATGGTGGGTCTGGTCCATCAACTGAGAGATTTGGAATTGGTAATTGGTTCTCAATTACTTGATTAACCAAATCAGTTGCAGTTGCATCTCCTCCAATAGATTTTGGAAGTAGTAATGCAGATGTGCTTAGGATATTAGAAATTCTTTCAATGTAGTCTTGAAAATTTGGCTCAGCAGTTAAAGACATTATAATTAACTCTCGTTATGCAAGTCCTTCACATCAATTAATATTGGACTTTCCAAATACACTTTCTCAACTCCAATGGTCCAGTATGCAAGAACAGAATATTTTACAACGGTTGCATAAAATGCATCATCTGGAAGAAACCAAATTTGAGTATCACTTGAGTTGGAAACATTGTAATTAATTAAAGTCTTATCTCCAAGTCTTGTTTTGTATTCAAGTTTAAAATCAATTGGTGTTAAAATATCACTTACATAAAAATTTGAAAAAGTATTTTTGATTCGTGTTACAGTTTCCTCTACACCATCAATTCTTGGAATTATTATGATTGGTTGTTGTGTACTTCCAACTTGTATTTCTACCATTGATTAAATCACCCTTATTGTTGTAAAGTCTGCAGGAGTTAATGTTTTAGGATTTCTAAAATCAACTCTAATTTTAATTGCAGACATTGTGAATGGTGGTACTGCTCCAGCAATTTTAAATTTTTGTAAATAGTATCTGTAAGTGGTTGTTACAATTGTTTTTAAAAACATTATTCGACTGCACTCCTGAAAATTACATATGGAAGTGTTGCAGCAGAACTTACTGATGCAGCAACTAATTCAATTGTGATTCTATACCCATAACCTTCCTCAACTGGGGTTAGTCTGTAAACCCTATCAGATGATTTTCCATTTACTAATGGGCTCTCACATTCAACATATGCTCCTCCAGAAGTATATTTGGTTTGAAGACTAATTTTAATTTCATCAGCTACATCTGCCAATGGAATAAGATTTACTTTTCCAGCAAATAATCCTGCTAGCTGTAAAGCAGTGGCTTCAAACAAAGTTTGAGGAACACCTTTTGCAAGAACTATGGAACCAAAATCAACAACTGGCATGATTTATTCATCCAGTCCTCCGTAATTAAGTTTAGTAAAACTGTGTGTCAATTTGAGATGGTAACAAAATTTGTTGATCCTTCTGGCTTGGACCTGCAATTGATACTGTTTTGGTTCTGTCTGTACGTTCTGAGATTAGTAATGTAACAAGTTTTGCAAGATTTTTCTCATGATCATCTTTTGCATTTTTAGCATTAGTGGAACCTTCTTTGTCTCTTCTCTTGTATGCAATCCAATTGAGCACTGCATTCTTTGCGTATCTATATGCCTTTGATGTATTTGCTAATGGCATACTTTCAGCGTATGGAGATAATTCAGTTTCAACATTCATGTTGCCTTCTCTGGTCCAGTCAATGAAACGATTCTTGGTTTTTTCATCCAAGTCTTCAATCTCTGCTTTAGTGTAACCTAAAAGAGATAATCCTTCCTCAAATGTTGCATATTGTTCTGGTGCGTATTCAGACATGATTAAGAATAATCCATTATGAAATTAACATTCACAGGGTCTTGTTCTCTAATCTTTGCTCTAATGAATTGGAAAACTGGTTGAGGGTCATCGTAAATTTTCATAGAATCTGAATTATTTCCAATCTGAGAGAGAGCAAAATTTTCCAATGCATTTGTGTTGTGTACGTCTGTTGATCGAGGTCTAACACCAAATAGGATTCCCATGATAAGTGAAAGTGGTTATAGAATAAAAGAATTATTCTCTAAGAGGTTAGGTGTACTATTACAACCAAATATGTGTCAGTTGTTGGAGTAGAATCAATCAATAAGGTTTCAACGCTTTGCACTGCTCCCTCGACTGTATCAAGTACATTGTCAAGATCTATTGCTGCACCCTTTGTAACTGTGATTTCAGCATGGGAATATTCCAAAGCAGTTGTAGATGTTGCATTATGAATTAAATTGAAATTAACAATAAAATTTGGATATTGTTCTAAAAGTGTGATGTTTACGCCATTAGTAAGAAGAGTTCCACCTATGGTTCCTAAAGTAAGACCAGAAACTGGGGCAGAGCCTTTTGTAATTGCTTTAGTTACAGAAGACCATTCAACATTAACAGCAGTCATATTTCTATGAGAATGTTATCTTTGCGTTGAACTTTCTTGTGACCTTTGCTTGGTCTGGGTTGACGATTAAAAATTGGTTGAAGTCTAAGAGTTTGATGACTTCAGCATCTCTTTCTTCGTCATAGTATCTTCTGGTTATTTTTGGACCTTCACCAAGTCTTGAACCATTCATTTTGTCAACGAGGTATGCTATACCTGCATCTAATGATGGGTCAACAATGGCTGTTAGTCCAGAGACTCCAGGGAACGGAATTACACCTGCTCCAATGATTCGATTGAATTTCATATTGGTTGGACCGTTATCAGTCCAAGTGTTTTCTGTGTATTTTGCAAAGTCAACGTTACTGATTGCAATGTGTGTTAACAGTGAATCATGTGTTTTCAAGTGAGTATTGATTACTGTTGCAATTGAAGATGCAGTGTGATTGGTGCTGTGGAATGCTCCTGCTGCAAGTGCATCAATGGTTCCAACGTTTGTGTTGGTTGTAATGCCTGCAATGATTGCATCTTTAGCATAACTGTTTCTTCGTTTCTTAAGAGCCCAGTTAGTTGTTTGAATGTTAATAGTTTGAGGGTTGATGACAGTTCTCATAATGTCTTCAATTGGTGTATAGATTTTTGCTGGAATCTTTCTTGCAGAGTATGCGATTTCATCAAACTTTGCTTCATTGGCCTCAGCCTCTTCTAGAGGATCTAAGTAATCACCAACACTAAAGGTTCCTTGAATTGGTTCTCTGGCTTGGAGCATATCCAAGTTGAATGTAGTGAAGAATTCTTCTAGTGCGAAGTATTCAACAGGAGTTCCAATTACAGTTCTGATTAATTGAATTTCTTGTAAGTGACTCAAGTTAACAGGGTCTGCTGCTGCTTTGAGTGTATGTCCTGCTTTGATTGATGCAGCTAACATTTGCATTTTAATATCTTTAGTGATAAGTTTGGTTGAACCATCTTTGCTTGCTTTCAAAGTGGCAATTGCTTTAAGGGCTGTATTTTTCATACTTGCATCTGCTTGGTTGCCTTTGTAAAATCCACCAGTAAGAGGCCAGAATGTAGTTGATACGTGATAATCTGTGTTGTTCATTCTAATATACTCCCATGTCCACTAAACCTAAATCAGCAGCAGTTGCTTTCTCTGCTGTGTTTTTGTATAAACCAAATAGTGTACCAAATACCAAGTTTAATGGGTCTGCTCCTGCAGTTGATACAACTGTGTTACCTGTTCCATTAGAACCGTTAATTTGAATTTTATCTCCACGTTTTGCATTGACTGGAAGATTAACAAGAATTCTTGTACCAATATCATTTACTGAAACTTCCTCATCACCATCTGCAGCTCCACCTGTTACTGCATTTCTTACTTGTACAATTCCTGCAATTTTAGTTGATGTTAATTTAGTTAAAAATCCGTTAGCGTCAAATGTTGCAAGTTCTCCTTTCAAAAATGAAGTTGTATCTTCTACTGGTACAGTTTTTACCACTAGACGGTTTGGATATACTGAATCGCCCTTTACCATATTCTGGTCGGTCATTGTATTGGTGCTGCCTCCAATGCTTCATCTAAGTCAAATGTTTTTCCTACTAATGAGCCAGTTTCTCCGTTAAACTCAAATTCTTTCTCAAGTGCTGCTGTTAATTCAGTTTGATTGTCTTCAATATGTCTTGCAGATAATGAACTGTTTATGAAAATCTCTTGTGTTTTAAATTCTGCTTCTAATGCAGGATATGTTAATGCTGAAAGTCTTGTTCTTTCTTCATCAAGTGCTTTCTCATCTGCTCCAGCAATTTTTCTTGCTGTTAACATTTTAGTGATAATTGGTAATGCTGCTTTTGCAGTTAATGATGCAATTACTGCTGTTTGTTCTTTTTCTTTCTCGGTTTCATTAGCGTTAGTATTTACTCCATTTCCTGTTTCAAAAACGCTCATTGCTTTCATAACTGATGCAATTTTGGCTTTTTTAGTTTCATCTTCCTCTTCATCCAGTGCTGCTTTGATTGCTTTCTTTGCTGATTCCATTTTATCTTCATCAGTTATTGCTTTCAAAGATGCTTCCATTTTTTCATATTCTTCATTTGCTTTCTTTGCAGTTGTTTTCTCTTCATCTAATTCTGCTTTAAGATTTGCAATTTGTTTATCCTTCTCTTCATCAGTTGATGCGATTAGAATTTGTTTAGGAGGCATTGATACCACCTCTAAATCAATAATCTATATAACAACAATCTTTTAAAGCAGGTTGCTGTAACTCGCTGTATGTCACAGCAAAAACTGGAAGAGACTGCAAAAGTTGAATTCACTTTGCCTCTGTCACAGATCAAAAAAATTGATAAAATGGCTGGAAATAATATTTTGACTAGAGCCTCATTTTTGAGGCAACATACTGTAAAATCATTAAAACTAAAAGAAGATAAAAAAAACAGAAATATTTTATAAAAAACCAGTAATGAATTATACTGCTAATTTTTCTAATTCTTCAATTCCTTCTTTTCTATTAAAAGCATAGGCCATTGCCAGCTGGTGGTCCTTTTCCATTTCAGGATTATCTTCAATGATTACATTGAGTTTGTTTTTTAGAATTGTAAAATCTTCATCAGTGGATGCAACAATTTCTTTTACAAATCCCTTAATTTCACAAGGTGTGTAAATATTATTTAGTGTTGCACGAATGAGTGGAATTTGCTGTAATGGGGATAAATCATTTGCAAAGAGTTCTCTTATCTCATCTGCAGTTTTATTTTCAACATCACTTGCCTTTGCTGACAGTCTAACTTTACATGATTCACCATCTCCATCACAAGTTGCAAGTGTAAATGCATCTTCACCATATGCAGGTTCGTTAATGTATGCAACGTGTAATGCTCTCCATCTTGTTACATCTAGAATTGGTCTTCCAGATGGCATTGTCCCTACTTGTTGCATGTCTTCAGGCCAAACAGCTGGTGAAGTCATATTGATTTCTCCATCTAACCAGAGTTTTTCAAAATCATCATCAATGATTTCTCCAACATAATTTAATGTGTGAGTTGATTCATCTGCCATTACATCAATGATATTTACAACACGCCAGTCTTCTTGGTTGGCCATGTTTTCTTTGTAGGTCCTGCCATCAGTGTGGTCTGGTTCTCCACCTGATTCATAATAAATCCCTGGATGATTGATAAAATCAGAAGCATATTTTAAAATTGATTCCCACGTAACTTTCCATCCATTTTTGTTTCTCTTGTCATTAAGTAGAAATCCTTTGATGAATTTTCCATCTCTTCCTTTGTAATTATCTAACAGTTCATACTCATGGTCTTTATCATCCATTGCTGAACCAATCATTACTGTTTTCATAATTATTGTATCAACACCTTTTCTTTATGTTTTTTGACTGCTTGTACTGCTGCAATTACCATTCCAATAGATCTAAACTGTCTCTGTATCTTTGCAAATGCTGGGTTAACTGCCAACTGCATGTCATAATTACATCTACAATTGAAATGTGTTTCTCCACCAAGTTCTGGAGGTCCTATTCTGATAAGTTGAGGGTCATCTGGCCTGAATCTTTTCCCTTCATGTGGTTTACAGATAACACATACTTTTCCATCTAGTTCTGTTCTGTAGATTAACCATAAGGGATCTTTGGCTTTTTGTGGAATTAAAACAAATGGTGCAAGCATTGCAGGAATGAATGCTGCAGGAATAATTTTCTTTGATGTTTTGAAAAATCCATATCCTTGAGGAGATAATTTTCTGTTAGTTGAAACTCTGACAGTGTAACGTGTATTGTGTTTTAATTCTGATGTTGAAATCAGTTTTGAGAATCCATTTGCATCTCTAACTATAGGTGCTAAAGGCCAGTACACCCTCCCCTTTGAGTCTAATATCTGCATGTACAAAACTGGTGCAACAACAGGTGCTCCTAAATTATCAGTTACTACTGCAGAAATTTGAATCATTTGTCCAGCATCAATATTTTCTGGTGCGATATGTACAGTTACTCTACTTCTTACTCTTAACATTGAATTTATCACCTTCAGATTCTACTTCAAACTCTTCTCTTGCTGGAACTGGTTCTCTGTCTTCATCAATGTTATCTTCATATCCATCAATTTGTAAAATTTCACCTGCTTTCTCATGTGTTAGTGGTGCTCGTCTTTCAAGAATTTCAAGTGACTCTGCTCTTTCTCTTAGTGTCTCAATTTGTAGATCATCAAATGCAACTTTAATTCTAAATGTTTTTAGTATCTTTTTACTTTCTTCACTATTATCTGCATACAATATTTTGAATATTCTATTGTACCATTGATTAGCAATGTCTGCACCAATCCATTCTCTCATTGGATTAATTACTGTAGAAATTGTCATCTGTATTTTTTCAACAGCTGTTGCATGATTTGCTGCAGCCTCATCATAAAATCCTATTTGTGGAACATTGGCCAGTGCAAGAATATATTTTACCATAGTTTCAAACATTGAAATTAATTCCTGAATCTTTGGGTCAAAGTTAACATTCTCATATTGCACTCTGTCAGGTGAAATCATAAACACGTTAGATGTTCCAAATTCAACATTGGTTGTTAGAGATGTGTACTCGTCTATCTTTTGCTGTTCAGTTCCACCTTGTGGTTCAACAAAGATATGATACAAACCACCTGCCATGTTTTCAGATATTGCTGGCCAAATAGATTGTATTTGTGATTGAATTATTCTTGCAGGATTAATCATTGGCATCATCATTGAACCACCATAGTATTTTGAATTCCAAATGGTTGCACCAATTTCTGAGTTCCACAAGTAAATCATTTCATCAGTGTCAACGAATCCACTAATTTGATTAATTTGTAATCCTGTCATCTTGTGTGTTTTAGGGGAAATTTTTACAAGACCCATATCTTTTGGGTGAAAGTCAACAAGGTTTACAGGAAGTTTTGGGTATTTTTTACCATCAATCTCAATTGGATTTTTATCATCATAGGTAAACACTGCACATGAACGATTGTAAATTATCATGTTTTGAATCAGGTTTGTCATCTTTACTTTTAGTGTAATGTCAATTCCATCTGTATCTGATTTCTCAGTTACAGCTCTATCAACCAATAACAGTTTAGAAATAATTTTCTCATTATCCTTGATGAGTTTTGCATCTGCTTTTTTGTCAGCAGTTGCCATTCGTAATTCTAACTCTGGTCTGAATCCTGTACCCATGACAAATTTAATCAGTGTCCTCATCACTGGACCAAGCAATGTGTTCTTGATTAGAGATTCATAGACAATGTAATCATAAGATTGTAATGGGTTTTGATAATACATTGGCATCCATCGACTAGAAGCAGTTCTCTTTTCAATTGCTTCAGATGCAGTTAATGATCTTCTTTCATTATGATCATAAACAGTAAGTTGTGGGTTTGGCATGTATGTGTCCTCAACAATTTTTTTATATTCAGGTGGAAGGCTGTTTGGGTCCATATCTGGAAGCAAGTCAGTGATTTTCTGTTGATTTGTTTTTAATGGTCCACAATGGATTTGATATGTTGGTTTTTGAATTTGTTGTTTAGGTGCTGTCAAGTGGAGTAATTTCTGCCAAAAAGACTTTTGGAGTACTTCCTCAACCTTTTTCTTTACAATTTGTACTTCTTGATAACCAGCATAACTGAATGCAGAATCTTTGAATTTAACTTGCTTTAATGATTGCTTCCTCAATGATTTGTAAATGGAGATGCATTATAAAAATACCATGCAAGAATCAAATGAGGGGAGAACCCTTGCATGGTAAATAAAGGACTTCGATTTGATTAGATCATAGATGAATATAAAAAAATTAGAGAGATTTTATGTTCTCTTTAGTCAGTTTCTCCAACACTAATTTACCCAGTCTTGCCAGTTGTGGAATGTATTTGCTATTCCATGCAGCCTTCATTTCCAGTGTCATGTTTGAAGCATCTATTGCTAGAGTAAATGACTGGTCATGAGTTTGAACCCAGCGTGCTCCCTTAAAGTAAATAGGAAAATCTATTCCAAAATACTTGAAAGTTTTAGCTGGTTCTGGTTCCTGTGTTGCATCTCTTTTTACTTGAGCAGTCTTTGGTTCTTCAGGTTTTTTCTTATCTGCCATGATTAAATCAGCAATTTGTTATATTTATGTGTCCCCAATAGTACCCAAACTATTTTAAAATTTTCAATTTGACTGTGAGGTTACTATTTTGTCTCAAAAGTACTTGATGATGATTGCAGATATACATGAATTGGTGAACAATCCCACACCCACAAGGTTGGCATGTCCCATGATTGCAAGGAAAATTTCTTCTCACCTGCATCATGTAATCATTCAATTCATCTAGTGCTGACATGTTAGATTCCATGAATAACGTTTTTCCTCTTTCTAATTTTTGGTTGGTTGGCCTCTGCAACATCAAAAATTGTTACTCGTTTGGGTCTAACTGGTCCTGCAATTATTTCCACAGAATCCTGTAAGAATGGTCTGCAGGCAAATGAAACTGTAATCAGTGCTTTTATCAGGTCATCCATCTCATCCCCTGGAGCATAGTATTTTATTCCTCCAGCCTCTGTTGAATGCTCAGCGTATAATGCAGTTTGATCTTCAAGTACTTGCATTGATGGAGTTGGTTTGATTGGAAATTTAATTTTGTGTGCAAGTTTCAACTGCAGCATGTACTGGACCATATCAATCAAGTCCATTTGTTTGACTCGTCTTATTTCTGTAACATCAGTTACTTTATTCTTGATAAAAATTACTCTCATAGGAATTGACTTTCTCCTCATTGTTGCAAGCAGACCTTCACCAACTGCCAAGTCAACAATTGTATTGGTCCAGTTAAATTTGTTATACATTTCTGCAACATCAGGTGCAACACTGTTAATGTCTTTTCTGTCCCAGTGTTTTGCTAATTTTACATTAATGGTTCCCTCCATAGGATTGGCTTCAATTCCAACAAATCCAATTGCATTTCTTAGTTTAGAATGTGCAAGTCCTGCAAGTTTAACTGTTTCAGTCATTCTTACCTCTAAGGAACAGTCCCCATTTCAATACCATGTGCAAACATTAAATGTTGAACAAGTCTTTCTTCACTTCTTAATTCTCCACACTTTAGACACTTGTAGGCTTTAACTGGCTCATACCACTTTGAATTATTAATCATGACACATTTTCCTCTCTGATCTTACTAAATTCATAATGCATATCTCCCATGATAAATGTAATTCTTTTTAAATCTGTCATGTTTTTTACTCCTGCTTCTTTGAATACTTCTTTATCCATTCCAAATTCAATATGTGTTCCAGTTGATATATCGGATATTTTCAAATCAGTACAATAGATGTGTAGTGTTCCAACTGGTTCATCATTCATTTCTTTACCTCACTATACTTTGGTATTTCGATGAATCCCTTACCATCAATCCACTGGAATGTTTTAGTTACTCCTTTGAGAGTTTCTTCATATCCACCTTTGATGTGTTTAATCATATTGCTTTCCTCTGAATTGTGACTATCTTAGGAAATTGTTTTATCCTCAATAGAATTATCACAATCTTTTCATACTTACAATCTTTGATTTGTGGAACTATGTAATTTTGCATGATTCCAATTAATCCATTAGGTTTTACAATTCTGCTTAACTCATTAGTCCATTGTTTGAAATGTGGATAATCACAATTATAGAGTTCTTCTGCAAATTTCTTATTATATGGTGGGTCACTCATACCACCATCATAACTATTAGATTCAATCATAGATAGATTTTCTACATTGGCCACTAAATCAGGATTAACATCTTTATTCAAATCTATTCTATAGCCTGTTTCTGCCTTACCACCAAAGAAATGTACATAGTTTTTAGTTTCTAATAGTCTAGGCAGATGTTTCTCAAAATATTTTGGATAACAACCTGAATAATTAGTTGCTGGCCGTGGCAGATACATTACCTCAATAGGAACTTTACCATGTAGTTGGTCTACAATTAGTTCTACGTCACTCAACTACATTCTCTCCTTTTGGTTTTTTGCCATCTAATCTTATATTTTCCAAATACATACCATGTGTAAAATTCATTTGAGTATAATCCTTTATCGCCATTTGGTTTCTTCATATTCACAAAGTCTAATCTACCAATACTGAAAACATTATTGATGTGTTCTTCTATCCCACCATTAAGTCGAAATATCCAAAACTTCTCTTGTGGTCTCAACTACTTTCTACTCCTTTTGTCTTTTGATATTCCTCTTTTGCTTTTTGATATTCCTCTTTTGCTTTTTGAAATGATTTAGGATACCAACCATAATTACAGGCATCATGTTTACATTCAGGACAAATTAAATTTCTAGTGTCTTCTTTATCAAAATACATACAAGTATCTATTAAAAATCCACACTCAGGGCATTTACCACGTTCTCCACCTTTATCGTTTTTCTCATAATTGGATTTTATCACAATATTTTCAGGCGTATTAAACAGTAATGTTATCTCAGAATCAAATGGTTTTTCTCTTCTTGATGAATGAATACTACTCAATACTAAACCGTGAAATTCTACATCAAAAATACGTGTGGCTAAAATACATTCAGTTTTAGTTCTAACATGAATGTGTTTTTCATTAACTCTAATGTCTGCTTTATCATAATTACCATCAAAGATATTGTGTAATGCTTGCAAATATTTCTCTATTGTGTGAGACTCAGGTTTACAATCACAGTGCCAATTTTTATCATAATATGACCTCAACTACTATCAACCTCGACTGTTTTTTGGTTTTGTTCTTCATAGAATATCTTTTTCCAATTAGGAAAGTCATCATAGTCTTTTTTGGCTAATTCTAATTGTCTGTCAAGTGTAGAAATATGTTTTTTCATATTGTTTTACCCTCATCTTCTTTTGTCTTTTGCATTTTATCTAATTGTTCTTGAACTAATTTTATAGCACAGTTATCATGGAAATATTTTACATATCCATATCTCATAGTTTTATTAAATCCCTCATATTCCCATATTTTTTTAAGACACAAACTACACTCTAAATCAATCATCTCATCTTCTTTTATTGTTTCAGGTTTTTTATGATAGTTGAAAACACAGTCAGGCGACTCTTCAATCCATGGTTTACCGCATCCGTGACAATATTCTTTACTACTCATACTGTTTTACCTTCTTCTTTTAGTGTTCTTCCAGTCATGTCCACGTTACCATACTTCCAATACTCATAACTAATATCATAATACCAATTATTCCCATCATCAAACCACCGATAATTGCAAGAATCCCAGTAGTTCCATATTCATCAAATTTATTGCCAGCCCAAAAGGACAGTATACCAATGAGTGTTAATATTAATCCACCCAACCAAAGTGGTAATTCTAACATGAGTTATCCCCTTTACCAATGTTTGATTCAGTATTTTTCAATCTCTCAAATTCTTCTTTGAATGTATCCTCATTATCAATCAACCAAGATTCAATTAGAACTTTGCAAATATCACTGAAACTTGCATCCATTTTTCTATTTTCTTTCAAGGCTTTTACCATTTCAGGATACCAACCTGATAACTCTAATTTTATTTTCATTTGAAAGCAGTCACCTCAATTTTTGTTACTTCACAAGAAGGATCTGTGCAAACATAGAGAAAGCATACATTGTTTTCAATAGGTTGTTTTTTCTTAGTGGCTTCATTACCACAAACAGGACACTCCATTAGGATTTATTCTCCGTTAGACGTTCTGTTTGTTCGGTAGAATTAAGAATCTCTTTGAGTTTTTTGTTATAACATGTTGCCATATTTTCAGCCATTTGGTCTTTATTGATTTTTGCTACATTGATGTCTCTTTCAATCCATAAACGTAATTCTTCTACCCTCTCAAGTTTCTGTTTGAGATTACAATAAAACACATGGGTTTCAATGTTTTCCCCTTTGAGTTCTTTAATCTCTTGTTCTAGTTTTCTAACTAATTCCTTATAATCATCAAAAGTCATATTCATGATTGATTACCTCGCAAACGTTCTGAATGTTCGGTCATTTAACGACCCACCCTATCCATGTGACACCATACACATTCTTTCCAGTTAGGGTCATCATCTGCAATTCTTCCACATTTACAAAGATAGGCATTATCTTCTTGAACGTCCTTCATAGTCAAAATACCGTTATTCAATTTGATAAAATCTCCTTTAATTCATCATGTCTATCTCTCTGTTTTTTTGTCATATCATAATAGGAATGTTCTAAAAGAAAATTATGTAATTCTTCGTATTCTTTTGCTTTACCGTTATTCAATTCTGTCATTCTTTATTCAACACCCATTTCAATAAAATTTCTCTTTGTTGCCATACAAGTTTCACTCCTTCATTAGTAATATTTGGAATTCTTTCTTGTGTTGCTTTAAGGAGTGATTCAATTACCTCTTGACTTTTCATTGTCATTTCTTTTCTAACTCCTTGATTACTTCATTTCTACCTTCTAAGAGAGTTGCAAGGGTTTCTACTTCATCCTCGTTTGCTCCCCATTGTTTTAGAGCCATTACAAAGTAGTGATGATGATCTTTAGCAGCATCTCCATACTTGTGTAAATATGTTAACAGGAATTCTCTGCATACATCAGTGAAATCATATTCAGGTTCATTCAGGCTGTTTCTACTTTTTATTTCAAAGACTCCTAACTCTAAAAGTCGTTCTAAGTGGTTGTGAATAAATGTAGTTTCACTCATGGTAATGGCTCATGTCCACGTTTCCAACCGTGGAATTTTCTGTATTCGTAATCAGTAAGTGGATGCTCACAGCCACATTTGCATAATGTTTTCATTATCTACTGGTAAAATTAGTTATTATTATATTTGTCCCCATTAGTTCCCATTACCTTAATCTGGCTTGTTGGTCAATCCAAAGTCTGATAAAATTACAGCAATGCAGCCCAGCGATGAATAAATCGTCATGCTGTCCCCTATAGGCCTTGTATGTTGTAGCTCCACCCATTGTTTTGAATTCAGTTATCTTTGCAATCTGATCAATAAACTCCTGCATGTCAGTTGTAACTATAGATGGGAATGATAATTCATGGTCCTTTTTCTTTGTACGCATCCACTTTACCATGAATGGTTTATCCATTGTGTAACCCATTTGTCTGGTCTTTTCAGTGAGATTTGCAGATGTTTTTACTCCTTGGATGAAACTCAGTTTGTGTTTCTCCCTGAGTAATCGAAATGTTTTCTTGTCATCCTTCCTGTTGATTTCCATTCCAACAAAGTTTGGATGCACTGTTTTGTGTACTCCTTGGATATATTTAGCAACAGAACTTAGTGGTCCATGCCAGAACTGCTTGGCCAATTTGAATTCAATTTTGTTTGAGCCATCGTTTTTTAATTGTGCTCCCATGATTCCCAATGCATCACCACCAGTAAGATCTGAAGGATCAATCATTACAACTTTGAGTGAAATCATTTTGTAAGACTAGAGAAATTTTACATCTCCCCTGAGTCTCCCAGGGGAACCACTGGCTGCTTCTTTACATCTGATTCTAATGGCTGTCTGTTGTGGAGATGTTCTTACAATGTTTGTAACTGCAGAAACTCCTTTGGAACCACCTGACATATTGCCATCTGTTTTTGTCATTATTGTTGTTGCACTTACAACTGTTAATGTTGAATCTCCAGAAGCAATTTTTGTAATTGTAACAACTCCTGCTCCATTCTCAGTTGCAGAATAATTTGGATTTGAAGTATGTGCATTAATTGCATCTCTAATATCATCAGCAGTTAAAGTGTCACTTGTTCTCCAAGGGATTGCCACACCATTTGTAATTGGGACTGTACCAACTAGGATTGAATTCATTGTTGAAGTTAAGCCACTGGTTAGATTTGCATTATCTGCAGTAATTGTTCCACCTGTTGCTGAAATATCTATTGCATTGCCTGCTGCACCATCATTGAGAGGTGCAGATACTGTAACAACATTAGTTCCAGCAGCTGCTGTAACATCTATTGTTGGAACTGTAACTGGTGTTCTTACATCATCATCAATTGAATCAGCCAAGTCTGTTGCTGTTGCATTGTCTGAAGTATCTATTGAAAATTGTGTATCATTTGCTTTTGCTCCTGCAACTGCAGTATAGACTAGACCATTTACAGTTACAGTGTCGGCATTCACACCACCAGTTAAGAATCCTGAACCAGTTACAGCAAGTCTTGTACCATTAGAAGAAATTAAAGTAATTGCATTTCCAGCAGTTCCAGCAACATCAGTTACACCAGTTACAGTATCTGTTGTTGCTGTTGCAGATTGATCACCACTTGTTCCACTTCTTGTATCATCATCAATTGAATCAGCTAAATCTGTAGCACATTGGTCATTAGTACCTGACATATCAAATTCTGTATCATTTGCCTTTGCTCCATTAACAGCAGTATAGAGTAATCCATTAAACGTTACAGTGTCACCAGCTTGAACACTAGCACAAACAATATCTCCATCAGCAAAAGTATTTGCTTTTGCACTTACACAAGTTAAAGTTCCATCTGCTTTTACTGAAGGACCTCCAGTTACCTCAACAGAACCAGTTGCAGAAGCACCAGCAGTTATTGTTGCCTCTGCTTTTTCAACTTCTGTAAAATCATTATCTTCTAAATCATCATTCATAACATCATAATCTTCAGTGGTGGAAAGTATGGTGTATTTTACATCATTTGCACCCAAATTTTCTAGTAATATCGAAATGGCCTTATCTAATCTAACATCATAATCACGATCAAGGAAAGTTCCAGTATCGTAAGAATCATCATCAACAACTATTCCTGTAGTATCAAAATCATCAGTTTTATCTTCATAATATGGCATATTTGAAGAACGTTTTGGAATTGCAATGATTTTCTGTACTGGGATAATCTCAACCATTTACCTGTATTGGAAACATGTTATTTAAAAAACTTGTCAATTACAGCAGGTGATCTCATTTGTGCCTAATCTCTGTATGTGAGCAATAATTACATTTCCATGCTTCTTTGCCTTGAGGGAAATAATTGTTAGATGAATCCATGTAAACATATCTCACGAATCTCATTAGATGCTTGTGTGTCAATGTATCAACCCAGTTTTTCTGCCTTGTGTCTATTCATTACAAATTTATCTTTGAATCCAAATTCATTCTGGTCATCAGGTAAATTGTTCATTACAAATTTGTGTCCATTAGGATGACCATCACAAGGGGTTTTAGTCCATCCAGTTTTCCAATCATGGCCTCCAGCAATTTCACCTTTGCCACATTTGAGGCAGCGTGTAATATTACTTCATCTCCATGTTGCGTTCAACTAATTTGTCCATTCTTCCATCTTTAATCATGTGGCATTTTCTACATATCCATTCCCAATCATCCAAATCTAGTTTGTATTCTTGACTGATATTAGCAAGGTCTAATGGTTTTATTTCATTACAATCTTCACATCTCAAAGGTTTTATTTTGTAAAGTTTAACCCTAGCATGAATTCCCTGATAACCAATATCATCTCCCTTCCACATTGGATTATTTTTACCTAATTTTGTTAAAGATAGTTTTGCCCTTTGTTCAGTAGTAATTTTGATATTTTGGCATTTCACAATACACTTTTGTTGAAATTTTAAGTATTTTGGGATTTTATGCCATCTCCTGTGATTGGTCATAGATTTATTATTTTTGAATACTTTGTTACAAACATCACACTCTGCATTTTCTTTTAAACATCTAGTCATAATTTATCATCCATCAGTAAAAGCATTTCATCAGCAAACTCACAGCAAAACGTAGCTCTAAGATATGCTTTGGTTATTTGATTACGTCTTAAGAAGAATTTTACTGCATCTAATTCATACATGATAGATTCTAACCAATCCATTAGTTCACTCATTAGATTATCATTCCAATCAATATTCCAAACATAACTAATGCACTAAGGCCAAATGCACCTTTGATTTTATCTCCACTCTTCATTGGTTCGTTGTACATTATTTGTAATGATCTCCACATTTCCCACAAGAACAAATACAAGTTTGACGACAGCCTTCCACATTACACGTAGTGTGTTCATCTAAATTTAATTGATGATGACCTTTAATCATGATAGTTTCACTCTCTCTCTAACTTCTGTAATGTGATAACATTTCTTGTGTTGGATGAATCCCTGACATGTACATTCCATTTTAACTAAATCAATCATGTATCTTGGTTTGTCTTCCCCTGGGTACATTACATCAATGAATAATCCTCCTGCTTTATCTGGAATTAATTTGAATGGTAAGTTAGTCATGCTTTGTTTTCTCCTTTGAGTATTGAATTTATTGTATTTTGACACAGTTGAATAGTTTTTTCTAATTGTTCTAATGATGGCATTCGAAGTATTGGATTAAATGGTTCTTGCCAAGGTTGAATATGTAATGTTACATCTTGAATTAAAATTTGGTCTCCTGCAAAAATAATGACCTCAATTTTTTGCTGTGTCAATCTTTCAAATCTCCCTTTAGTGAAAAGTCCATCAACTTGTTACCATATTCTCCATTCAAGTAACTGAAACTGTTTATTGTTAATCCAATGGCCTCAAAGGATTCAATCAATGTTGCAGGTAAATAATGATCTTTGATTTTAACCTCAATGTAATAGTCAGCCTCTCCTTCATTTACACTAAATGCATCTTTTTCTCCTGCATAATATTTCTGTAGGATTTCCTCTACTTGGATTATGCTTCTGTCGTTAGTCATGTTAAGTAATAGCCTCTACCAATACTGATGTTATAAATAAAATAAAACCAAAAAATATAATTTTAAGAAGTTTATCATTCTTTTGTATTTCTTCTTCTTTCATGTTATCTAATTATTTCAGTTCTTTATATCAGTTGTCCCCTTTTGTCCCCAATCTTTATATTTGAATGAATTCTGTACAATACCATGAGACAAGAAGCAGAAATCAGAAATGATATTGAAATGGTGGAATCATCATTACGTGCATCTATAGATGTAGATGATAATGTAAAACTAATTGATAGACTAGGAAAATTAATGAGAGAACTACAGGAGTGTATTAATTCAAAATGAGTAAAATAGATGAAGTGAGATTAACCGAAATTGCAAAATTCTTGTTACATTATGATGAGAGTAGAAGTAAGATGCAAACCGAATTATTGGTAAAAGATATTGAACAAATCAAACAGGCACTAAAACTACAAGAATTAGTAATAAAAGAAAACATACTTGATTTGGATGCTGAACAACTCGAATCTCTAGTAAAGGACTCCGAGGAATGATCACTCTATACAATAGAGATGCAGATAATATCAAAGATGGACAGATTGTAAAGTATCGAGCCATAGTATCATCTGTTGAGGGAAGAAACAAAGTTCAACTTGTGAGGATTTTAGATTGAAAGATATTCGAGTTCTAATCACTAATGTAACTGAGAAGAGGATGTCAGTCATACCTGATGAAGATTTGTTCAAGTGTACAACAAATCCAAAGCAACTCTATGAGACTCAGGCTCTATATGAAATATCTAAACTTGGCTATACCGTAATTAAGATGGAATGGAAGCCTACTGGTTATTGTAATGGAACTGGATTGTATGTTACTTTTGGGAAGTTAAAATTATGACTGAAAGAATTACTCTAACTGAAGAAACCTTTGAGTTACCTGAATCTATACCTTGGCAAAAAGATCAAGATGTAATACTTGGAATTAGGTTATTCAATCTCACATTAGCAAGAAAAGTAATGAAACAAATCCTGCAAGACCAAGAGAGATCAGTAAAATGTAAACAATATCACAGTCAAGAATTTATAGAAACATACAACAAATTATTTGAAAAACATGATGCATTACAAATACAATATAATTATTTGAAAACTATGAGGGAACAAGATGCAGACATTGAACATAAAATGAGAGTTGAGAATCTAGGCCTCAAAGAGAAATCACAGAAATATGAAAAGATAAAGAAAGCAGTTGAAACATCTGGCAATGTTCCTTTTTGTTGGTCAGTTATTCAAGATATACTGCAAGAAAAATAAAAAGAAAAAGTGTTATCCTAGTTAGGATATGTTAGACAAGTCACGTATGCTTCACCTGTAAGACCTGTAATGTCATCTGGATTTGTTACTGTCATCTTGAATGTTAGATATGTGGTTGTATAATCCACAGTTACATTTCCACCAATTGTTCCTACTATAAGTTCAGGTACATTTGATGTAGTGTTAACTCCATTCGTGAGAGTAGCAACTCCACTTCCAAATATCTTAGTTTGTGAGCCTTGATTGCATATTGCAGTATAGTCTGTGTTTAGTTGTGGCACAGGTAATGGACCAACTGCGATGTTTCTATTTACAACATCTATTGGTTCATGTATTGCTGCAATGTCTGTATCGTGATCAGTTTCAAGCGTTGATGTTTGAGACTGTAATGTACTAACACTTGATTCTAGACTGCCAATATCTAAATCTTGTAGTGCTTGTTCAATATCCACTTCTTCAAATGAAGTACCATTGAATGACGTACTGTTAAACAGAATTGCATCTAGTCTATCGTCATTGTCAATAGCAGTGGCGTTAATTAACACTTGAACATCTATTGCATCACTCAATGCATCTGAAAAGTCATTGGCAGTAGCATTCAACAAGTTAATGTTTACTATCTGGGCTTCTAACTCATCATTGATTGAATTCACACCTTCACAGATTGCAACATTAGTTGGGCTTCCACTGCATGGTTCATCAAAGAATGATGGTAATGAGACAGCACTTGCACTTGGGATGATAATTGCCATAAGCAAAACTCCTAAGATTATCTTTGTTTTAGTCATTGGAGATATGGGGTGACACTATTATTTAATTCCAATCACTTTCTTCATCATCAAGTCTTTCCTCTTTAGTCTCAACATATCCATCATCTTCACTGCCTTCATCACCAGTGACATTCTCTTGACCCCATTCAACATTGTTATCATCTCTGTCTGCAGCAACAACAGCTCCAAGAATTGAATCTCTTCCTATTGTAAACTTGCACATGTATTCCTGATCTGGGTCTTCCTCAGAGGATGCAATCATTTCATCAACTTGCTCCTTTGTGTACATGTTGCCAACAGTTCTTAGAATGTTGTACTCGAGCATTATGAATTCTTTTGGCCTGTTCTTGTGTATCTTGTAAAACATTTTGACTGGTCCCTTACCTGTTGATACAAGAAACAAGTCTGCACCATTAGAACGTACAATTGGCATCACACTGTTGAACACTGGAGTATCATCAATCAATCTCCATTTTGCTGATTCATCCATAAAGATACATGCATAATCTGTATCACCAGTCATTGCCTCTTCATTTGCTTTGAATGCTTGAACTACACAACCATTGAAGAGAGCCAATTTGCCTGCCCTTATTGGTCCAAGTGTTAGTGACTTACAATTTCTAAACAGTCTGTAAAATCTTCTCAGGTCTTTGTGTGCAAGTTCTCCACTGGTTGCTGCAATGATTCCAATGTTAGAGCCCTCGTATCTTGTAAAGGAGAAATGAAATATCAGTCTAAGAATAATTTCAGTGAATCCCATCTGTCTCCCTTTGAGTATGTGGAACATGTGATGCAGTCTCTTCCAGTCAATGGCTGACATGTTCCCTGGATTCGTTGTTGCCTTCATTACCTCCTCAATACATTCAATTTGAAATGGTGTAAGTGGCATCTCTTCTTTTGTTGCAGCATGTTTTGGAAGTCCTGCAACATGTACAGTGCAGCAGAAATCTTTATGGTAATTAGGATTAGTTAGATGTTTTTTGTCATCATAACACCACATTGGCAGTACTTTGATCTTATCATACAGCTGTTGTGGAGTTAGTTCTTCAGTAATGTCTGTGTGAGTTTGTGCAATCTTTTTGATAATCTTGACTGCCTCAGCCATCTGATTGTCTAACTCTCTACTGAGTTTTACTTTCATTTAGCATCTGCATGAATTCTTGCTTTAATATTATTTCTGCAGGAGGCTTTGAATCAATTGCATCATAGGCCTCTTGTAGTTCCATTAATTGTTGATTAACATTGGTAATTCTTCCTTGATAACCTAAGATAACAGCGTGGTCCATTGAATCAGGGTCTTTCAATACCAGTGTTTTCTTTTCAGTTTTCCCTTTACCAGTGGTCTTTTCTTTGTACATTAGATTGCCAACGATTCTTTCCATGTCACCTTTTTGCTTGGTGACTGACATTATCTTTCTAGTGTAACCCTCCAATGCTCTGACTCTAACACATTTCTGTCTGTATGCCCATGTCTCATGATCTGGGTCTTGGAGTAGTGCTTCTGCCCACTGGTCAAAATATCTAACTGCAGTTTCTCTTTTGCATCCAACATGTTTTGATGCTGCATATGCAGTTATTCCATCCATCAGGAAGAGATATTCTAATTCTGCTTTCTTTGCAGCATTCAAACTTTCTCTCTTGTTGGTTGTCTTTTGTGAGAGAACGATAGTTTTTTCAGTCATATTGAACCACTGAGTAATGGGTAATCTTATTTAAAAAGAATAGTATTACCTGAATCTATTGGATAATTGGCCATTACAGCAGGGGCATCTTAGGTCAGTAGTATCTAATTTAATCTCACATTTATTACATTTTGGATATTGAGAACTTCCTCTAAATGGATATGTTTCTAGTCTTGAACAGACTCCATTACAACTACCTGCCCCCATGATTTGTTAATTGATTTGAGATGTAATTAATGCTTCTTGAACCACTTGTCTGGCTTTGATTGTATCACAGGCAGTCCATTCTTTTTCATTCCATCTAAGAGGTATAGATACATTCGATATGCCTCACTCTTTGTCATCAACAGGCCTCTTGGAATTTGTCGGTATTGATTACGTTTCATGAGTGCTTGAGGAGTAAATTTGTAATTTTTGTGTCTAATCTTAGTTGCAATATTGTTTCTGACTATGGATTTCTGCTTGCATTCTTCACACACTCTTCCAGTTGATACCATTTCGAATTGATTCTTGCAACCATCTCTCATGCAGGTAATTATCATACTCTTGAGGATTGATTACCACGTACATTTCTAGTGGCTGGAATGAAATTGTGTTGTATGTTCTGGTGGTGAGATATTACTGGTTGGAATAATGAGGCCTCTCTGAACAAGTCTTTCCTGTTTTCCTCCCTATGTAATTCATTTATCATGTCATTATAACGGCGTTGTATTTCTATTTCATCATAGTAAGATAGAATGGAGTAATCAATTGGAGGACTGATGAATTCAATTGAATCTCCTGCAGTCCATGTTATTGTAGTTTCACAGGAACCAGATGCATTTACCCACATATCAGAAAATGCTGCCATTATGCTGGAACTCCTGACTCAAAAGGGTCTTGTACCTTCATAGCACACCAAGGATGATAGTCACCATCTATTTTCTTGGTTCTTTTATCTAAATCATTATGACATACTTTGCAGGCCTTGTATCTGGGACAATTGAAACTGTGTTGAACTCCATTTGTTGCACTGCAGTATCTGCATTCCCACCCACTCATGGAATAGATTGTCCCCACTTTAGTTTAAAGATTATTGTACTGGTAAATTACATCATGGGCTTTTGTCTTCAGGTATCGTATTATATCATATTGAGGATTTCGTTTTCTATAATCACGTTGATAGTCTGCTCTTTCTCCAGGGGTGGCTCTTGGTGTGTATATCTTCCTCTGTGATGGTCTGCATCCACAGGTTCTTTCACTGCCTTGTTGTTCAAAATCGTTTTTGCAGGTGATGCACTTGATTATCCACATGTAATGGTTCAAACTAGCTGATATTTTAATGACTATTCTTAGAGATGATCATTGGATTTGATGAGATTTACTTGTCTTATTTGTGGTGCAGCATGTATGTCATATGTGATTATGATAATTTTATTGAAAAATTAAATAAAAGGTGATTCTATCATATCCTATGGCACTTTCAAATAAAGAAATTGAAACACTCCAAGGTCAATTGACTGAAGAACAGGGAATACACAGTACTATAGTTAGAGAAATAAAGAGAAAATGGGAATGTCTTGAAAATCTGAAATTTCAAGGAAGAAATGAAGAGACTCCTGCAGTCTATGAGGACAAAGAAGACCCAGAGGATTCTACAAAGACAATTAGTGTTATCAAAACAAGAGCAGTTACTAATACAATCTATGATGTTCCTGCAAAGAGTATTGATGACCCAAGTGTGGATTTAGAGGAATCTGTACGTCAGAAAGTATTTGACAGAATCAAGGCCAGTAACTAGGTCTTTGATTTTATTTTTAGATTCGTGACTGGTTACGCAACACTGGTGTGTCATCTTCTGCTTGTTTGATTATGTCCTTTAGCATTTTAATGTGAGATGCCCACAGGGGTTTTCCAAAGGTTTCAACAGCTATTCTGTCCAGTGTTACCATGTGGAGTAGTTCTTCCCTTACTGCTATTTCAAATCTTGAGAGCATTGTTTAGGTATGCACTTCCAACTGTTTAATCTCTTTGATTACATCCAACTGGTCCTCAATTTCTCCTCTATTACTCATAAATCCATCAAGCATTTCCATTGCATAAGAATATTCTAATTGTGTTTGTGTCAACTCCTCTCTAATTTCCACATTAGCATAACTTTGAATTGAAATACCAAGAAAAACACTAGATGCAATAATTACAATGAGGTAAAACGTCATTTTTTTATTCATTTCTTTCTCCTGAGTAAAATATCCAATAATGATCTATGATAATATCCACTGTATTGTAATTCGTTGCCTTCTATAATACTGGTATGAAATTCAATTGGATATTTGATGCATTTCTGACATGATACTCTTGGCATTTGGTCTAATGCTACTAACTCATAAAATCTTAAAAGAGCTGTATCTATTTTTAGGGGAATTCTTGGTTTTCTAAGTGTAAAGCCTGCAACAGTGGAATATCTGAAACAATTTCCAAAACTAATTGCTCTGTAACGTTTCTTAATACACAGACTGAACCAATCTCCACCTTTTGGAAAGTAAATTTCCATCATAGTGTTTTCAATTCATCCTCTAGATCAGCAATTTTTCTTGTCCATTCAAGAATATCAGGTGCATAAGTTGATGCTCTAACATTTGTTTCTAAGAGTTCCAGCTCACTTCTGATTTCCTCTTTTCTTGTAACCATGTTATCAGATTATTCTGGTTCTATTTATATCCATGTCCCCAAATGTCCCCAATCTTTATATTGGTAAGCATAGTCTAAAATGGTATGAATAACACAACCACACAGACAGTAAACTTTGAAGCAGAAGAGATTTTTAGACAACTCAAAGCATCAAAATCAAATGGATTTCCATTCTTAGCATATAGTGGATTAAGAGCACAAATTTTCAGTGCAACTGAATTATATCTTAAAGCACCAAGAAACCCTGCAAGAGTAGATAACATCATGGTCTCATTGAATGCAATGGACACATACACTGTTGTTTTCAACAGCAAAAAAGGACTCATCAAAAGATTTGAGGACATTTATGCAGAAGGACTGGCAGAGTTGATCATCAATACAATGGGGATTAACTAATGTATTTTTGGTCAAGACTCTATTATAGAATATTCTATAAAGATTGTAAATTTACAAATGGCAATCCATATTCAATGTATGGAATGTTTACTAATGGAGAGAGATTACATGGCATCCTATTAGGACACAATCCTGCACATATTACAAATCAACCAGAAAGAAATAGTGGAATTTATGGTTGTTCAGGATGTAGTAAGATATGGAATCAAACTTGGACAGATGAGGAGATATTTCAATAATGACTAAAAAACTAGATAAATTTGAAAAGGAATCTAGAAAGAAAAGAAGAGAGGCTCTTATCATGGTAAAAAACCTTCTAAAGGATAAGAAAACAAAATTTGATTTAAAAATAGAAAGAGAAGAATATGCAAGAGATTGGACTGGAAGACCTTTGTACACTAAAACATTCAATTTGCAGATGCAATTTTCAGTATCAAAAAGGATGTATCGTAAAAAATGATTACACTTACTGAGTATGATACACGTGGTTGTGTTTCCCATACGATGATGAATGCAGAAATATTTCATGGGGCTGGGCAGAAGAGGGACCAGTTACCATATTTCTTTTAACATGACTTTCAAAGGAGATGATGAACCAATTGTTCCACCTAAACATAGAATGTTTGGTTCTAGAACTGTACCAAAAGTTGCAAAGTATGCATGTGTAATTTATGAATACACTGATGATTCCAAATATGATTGTCACACCAACCATGCACAAATGGTTGCAAAAAGAAATGTTAGAAAGATGATACTAAAATTAATTGAAAGATTAAAGAAACAACCACAATATAATTTTAAAACTGGTAACATCAAACAGTCAGACCATCTTGAGTATATGTTAAAAGATTCAAGAAAAAGACATGGTGGCTTTGGTATTTTTATGTTAGTTGCAAATCAACATGCACACCAGATAATTCACCACTTGGCACAAGATTATGATCCAAAAAGTGAGAAACCAAAACGTATTGATTTCTATAAAGAAATCTTTGCAGAGTTAACAGTGTAAGATTAGTTCCCTGGATAATAGACACAATCATAACACAAGTGAGGATAAAATGTTGTCTTGTATTTTGGGATTCCATTCTCCAGTTTCACATACTTTCTAATTATGAACATTTCCATGATTGGTATTGTAAAAATTTCACTTAACTAACTGTGTCAATTTTATTTATCAGAGTTATCATAAAACTGTCTTAATGAATAACAGAAGCCTATGTGTGAACATTTTTTGGATTGACAGAGTTCACAAAATTGTGTTTTTATTTTTATTTCTGCAACTCTGTCTAGGCATGAATCAAAAATTATAATTATTCCATTTTTGACTTGTAATAATTTGAATCGTGGTTTGTATTTTTCAAATATTGCCTTTACTTTCAGTGTTTCATTCATCATGTGTGTAATGTAACCTGTGAAACTTGTCACTCCTATCATGTTAAGTTCTTCTTTATTTTTCTTGTACACTGCAAAAAATGCATCATACACCAAATCAGTTACAGTAAAAGAAGTATATCCAGCCTTGGGCATCACTCTATCATCTCCAAGAATGTTCTGCCCTTTTTAGTAATTAAGAACGTGGAAGATGCTCTAATGTATGGTCTTCCTGTTCCTGCTCCAGCTCCTGAACTTCTAATGGTTTTTGAATTGATTCTTTTATGAGTGATTAATTTATTGTCAAGTAACCAATCTCTATACTTAAGAAATCCTATCTTTAATTTAATTGGACCTTTGCTAAAAAAATCAACAAATCTCTGTTCACTTTGTAGTAAAATTAAATATTTTTTTATATTAAAAATATTCAACCCACCAATTCGTGATGCTTGATTTGGTCTGGGTTGTTGTTGTGGTGTCATGAAAGAGCCTCTACATATTTTTGGAGTTTTATCAATAGTTTGCTTTTGACTCTGCGTACAGTTGGTCTTGGTACACCTAGTTCATCACAGACTGCAGTTATGATCTCCCTCTTGTTAAGACACTTGCCTGCATCCACATGTTTCAACATACAAATTTCAACAAATTCAGATTGATTGCGTAGTGAAGACAATGGAATCATTGTGATTTCTTTTTCTCCATTGCTTTTTGAACCATTACTGAATAGAGTATTGCTTGATTTGAGACCATGATTTTTTCATCTCTAAATAAATTAGTGATGTCATAATTTCCTTTTGAAGTCAACTCTATATGTTGTTTCAAGAAATTTTGTTGTATCAATAACACTTCTTTGTTGAGTGATTCTAGTTCCTGTTTTGAAAAAATAACAGTATCGGGGTTTGGGAATTGGTCCATTATTTTAGAACCTTCCTAAGTGTTTCATTCAGTACTTTTGAATAGCTGACTGATGATTGTGTTGTTCTGATCAAGGTGGCTTGTTGGTTTCTGAGTTTTCTATCCAAGTCATCTGCAATCATTATTGTAATGCGTTTTGGCATAAGGTATTACAGTATTCAACTATTAATAAACATGTCCCCATTTGTCCCCTATCATTTATGCCTGCGTGTTAATTTATGTAGAAATGAATCAACTCTAGATTTTTGTGCATAGAACCATTTGGAATCTCCTGCTTTGTACTTGATGTATTTGTCTGTAAGGTAGGGGAACCATCTCTTATGTATCAAGATATGGCATTCAACACAGATTGGTACAGTGACTTCTGGAAAATATTTGATGTGATGTTTTTGTTTTGCTATAGTATCTTTGCAGTTGTCACAAAAAACCATTTAATTTTATTTGTGATTATTATGTAAATCAATAAAGGTGTCAATTTTTGATGCTACTGCTGAAAAATTTACGTTCAAAGTTTGATATTCATTTGCCAATTTGTCTTGCGTTTTACATAATTTATCCACTATTTTTAAATTAAATGTTTGAATTTCAGCAATTTTTGCTAAATCTATTTGGTCAGCCTTGGCCAGCATCTGTGTTTCAATGACTGATGCTCTAGTTTCCATTTTAAAAGTTCTAATTGCAACAAAGAGGATTGGTAAAATCAGGAATGTGTAAATCCAACTACCAACTATTCCCTCAAGAGATGAGGTATCGAGGGTTTCTACAGACATAATTAATTCTGTTCCATAATTAAATTGATTTTACTGAAATTTAAAACATTGCATTTGAAAATTAAACCCAATCTTATCACTCAGGATGAGCCATAATAGGCTGCAGTGTTTGTTCCATCAGTCTTATTTTACCCCTACGATTTGCTTTTTCCAATCTGTCGTGGTGTGAGTCATGACTGTACACTCTAGCACCATATTCTGCAACAGCTCCTGCAACATCATGATCTGATAGTTCAGTGATGGACTGGTTTGAAACTGGGTCCATAATGTCTTTGAATAATTTTCTTGCAGAATGTGGTCTTCCAATCAAATGGCCAATTTCATGAATAATTACTGTAACTATATTGTACTGGCCAGAGATTCCCCAAGGCCAATGAGTGAAAATTTTCATGTAGCCTTTGAGTCTTGTATCTGGATAACCTGCATATGCTAGAACATATTTTCCATTATCTCCTGAATAGTGAGGGTCATTAATTCTTGTTCCAAATTCAATTACAATATCTGCATCCTCTTCACTTTCTGCTTGGATGAATATCAAAGGAATTTCGCAGTCCCATTCTGTAAATGCAATGTTGAAAACTGTTTTCATGAAATTTAATCTGTCTTGGAATAGTTCATCAATTACAGTTTGTTTTGCCCACCATTTGATGGTGGTTTTGTTCCAAGTACCTCTTTGATTTTCTATAATATGATCAGTAACTGTGTCAAAATTCTCTAGGCTGTCAAAGTCTTTTGCTTTGATTGCACACACTATTTTTAATTTAGTCAAGGTATGTTCTATTATGCTCCTTTTTACATACAGGACACACTGTTATTTCTGTGTTACATTTGTAAGGAGTGAATGTTGTAAAATAATCTGGGTCACAGAAGCACTGACTACATGATGCAAATCTTTTTAGTGCCTCCTCTAGAGTTAGTTTTACCATTGTTTTCATTAGTGAGATGCCTTTTTGAAATTTACTTTTCTTGATTCCCAATACAAAATTTTAGTGTACAGACCAATTTGTTGATGATTCACAGGGCGTTCTGGAAATATTTCTTTGGCTAATTTTGTTAGTCTTGCATCTATTTGAAACAAAGTTGTTCCTTCCTCATCAATAAATTCTCCAAATGGTTCAGAGATTGCTGATAAATTTTCTTTTTCTTCTTGTGCTGGTTTAGTCTCTTCTGTTAATGATGGACCTTTTGGAAGTGGTGGTGATGCAGATGATTTTGTAATCTTAGCATACTGTCCAACAGCAGCTGCTGGTGAACCGTCTTTTGCTTTTTTCCACCAGAAATTTTCAATCTCATAAGTAAATCCTTTTTCAAATTGTTTGATTTCTTCATTGAATGCAGCCATGTCTAGAGTTCCAGTTGTGTCTTCAAATGTAAGAATCTTCATGGTCCAGTCGCCTTTTGGTGATGTACCTGATTTTAGATCAGAGGTTTTTGTTAAAATTGCTTTTAGATTTTTTTCTTGATTTGCTTTAACTGCTGCAATAGTATGAAATTCTGTCATACCCCAATTGTCCCCATTGTTCTTAATTAATCTATAGGGAACTTTTGGGGACAAATATAATAAGAGGCATTCAAACTACTATTCATGGTTAAAGCATGTAAAGAGACATTTTATGCAAACGTACAATCAAAACACGCAGAGCAAGGAAGAAAAGTAATTGAATTATCCCCAGATATTAGAGAAAAGTTTAGTGTTGGACAGCATGTCAAGGTTACTATAGAATCCACCTAGAGGTGAATTTTGAAAAGTTATGTTAGTAATGTCTTTGTGGAAAAAGATAGTTCCAAGATAAACGATATTAATTTTATTTATTTTAAAAGGCTCCCTCTCGTAATGAGAAAGTTAATTCCATATTATTTTGATAGTGGGGTTAAGGTCCTAGATGTTACAACTGGATATAAAAAAATGTGGGAACCAGCACTCTTTGATAGAAATACAATTGATACAGGAAAGCCATACTGTGATGTAATTTTCATGGATGGTTCCAAACAGTCAGATGCACACATACTTGGAGATCATAGAAAAATTCCTCTAGCTGATAACAGTGTTGATTTAATTATATTTGACCCAGCATTTACTGAAGTAAAAAATGCACAAGAAAATTATGGTGTCAAAGGTGGGAAGGGAAGGAGACATTTTTACTTTAGAGGAATTGGTGGAAAGTGGATTCCTCCAGAGGCATATTTCTTTCAGTGTTGGAGGGAATTCAATAGAGTCTCACGTAATGGTCTAATCATAAAAATTGCAGAACGATTCAAAGACTTGGAGGAGATACCAGTAATCACATATGCAGATTTAGCATTCAACAAAAGATTCAATAAAAAATCAGCATTCACCAGAGTTGTTAATGTAGTGTATAGAGGAAAAAGAAAAGCAACTGGTGCAAGGACAGCCAATGCTCAGAGAGTGTTAAGTAATTATTTGATTTACAAAAAAGATAGAAGACAGCGATAATTTACTCACAAATTTATTTTTTTTCTTTTTTTCTTTTTTTCTTTTAATTTTTTTCAATTAATAATAAAAAATCATTAATAAATTATTTTTATTAGATAAGAAATAAAAAGAAAAAAGAAATATTTTTCTATACCATATCCTTATATGTCCCCAGTTGTCCCCATTATAGTATGGTAAGCAGGAAAGAACAAAGAACTATGAAAATCATGCATACAGCAATAATGAATGCTGGTTATCTATCTAGGACTGAATTACAGCAAAAGGCTGGAAATTTAGCAATTACAAAATACAATCAATTAAAATCATATTTTGAAGAGGAATTTCAGGACACCATAGCATACTCTAAACATCAAAAAATATGGTACTCATTAAATCCAGTAGATGAAGAAAAGAAAAAAGAATTAGTCATCATGGAGTTGATAAAAAATGATTGAAACCAATAAGATTTGGAACCAACCTTGGTTGGAATATGATGTTGAGCAGAAATTAGATGCATTAAAAGATGTGATCAAAGATGTTGTTGAGAAAATAAATTCATGGGAAGATACACCAGCACGTGCATTTATGACAAAAGAGGAAGTTGAGAGAGAACTAAGTCAAATGTTCCACAATATTCATGCAGATATGGAAGAACGTGTTGATGAGAAAGTGGAAGAGTGGACCAGTAGTTTCAAACATGACCATAAAAATGACATGGATGAAGCACAAAAAGTAATTATAGGATTGAAAGAAAGATTGGAGAAATTAGAGAAATGAAGAATTTCAAATTAGTTACAAAGGCCAGTCAATGGAAAGCAGTTACATCTGCATTATCCCCTCTAGTTGAGGAAGCAGCAATTGAAATTACACAAGATGGATTGAGAAGTTTTACAATGGACCCATCACATACAGAAGCAATTAGTTTTGTATGGCCAAAGGAGAAATTTTCTGAATTTGTTGTTGAGGAAGATACTGGAATAAATGTTCCAATCATTAGTTTTGCTGCTGTAGTAAAACGATTTAGTAATGATGATGTGTTAACAATTACTCCACAAGATAATAAAATAATTATCTCCAATGGAACCAAACAATTTGAACTTACATTGTTACAATATGACCCAGCAGAGAACAAAAAGCCAAAAGTAAATTACACATCAAAGTTTGATTTCCCACTGTCAAAGTTAGAGGAAATTATGGATGATTGCAGAGTGTTTGGAATTGATGTATGTTGGTTTGAAAGTAATGAATCTAATTTAAATTACATTGGGAATGATTCATCAGGGAAAGTTAGTGGTGTACTGTTAGATCACTTTGATGGAGAATTACCACCTATTGGATTCAATTTTACATTCATGAGTCCAGTGTTGAAATCAGTAAAGGCATTCATTGCACCTGAGATTTCAATGGAGATATTAACACAAGCACCAGTAAGATTGACTTTTACTGTTCCTGATGTTATGGTGATACAGTACTGGCTAGCTCCTGCTGTTCCAAATGATACATCAAAGTAATCATGTTTAGAGCATCAGATTATGCACATGAGAACGTCAAAACAAGACCATCAAATCAACGAGTAATGAAAAAGGTGAGGTTTGCAACTCAAGACAAAACTATCAAACACAAATGCTCACAGTGTGAAAGAGATGATGCAACACTATATCCAATATCTGAAAAAGAAACACGCTGGCTTTGTCCAGTTCATGTTGAAAAGTTCAAGAGAAAAAATGTTAAAGAGAAACCCCATTTCATTAAAGCGAGTGTGTTGCACCATTGAACTGTGGTAATCCAAAATGTGATCATCCATACGAGAATCATATAGGAATTGATGGTACACCTAATTCAATTTGTAATGCAGATATTTTCTGTGATTGTGGACAGTTTGAAGAACAATTCCTCCATGCATTTGCAGCAGAGATTGAAGTGATTAAGGCCAAGAGATGGTCCATTTATGAGAGAGTTGAACATATTTTAAAAACAATTCCACAAACAAGAAATGCAGGAGAAAAAACATTTTACAAAATTTACATTGAAATCTGGCATGGATTTAAAATTAGAGTAAAAGATACAAGTCTGACAAAAGAACAATGGGACCGTCTGCCAAATCAAGATACTATTAACAGAGAAAAGAGAAGGTGTAAACAATTGAATGGTTCCCTGGCTACATATGACGGTACAGTTTTGAAACATCAAGCAGCAATATTTCAGGCATTAATGGATATGAGTGCAGTAGTTTGAGTGATTCCCCATACATTGGAAGAGGAGAAAAACTTTCAAAGAAAATTTTATTGAGACTAATCAACTGTGTTGGAATAGAATCACAAGTCAACATCAAAAAAATTGTAAAAAAAGAAGACTATGATTTCTTTGATGAAGAATTACAGAATCATAACTTTGATTTTGTACTTCGAAGACTGCATGGAAAAGATATTGTAATTGAGATTAATTACAAGCATGGAGAAAAGATTGCTAGAAAACTAAGAAGTATTTTTGTTCCAGCTGTAATTGATGCTAACTGTGAATATCTAGAGATCAATGATTGGGATTGTAACCCTAGAGGGTTGTTCTGGCTCAACTCTAAAAAAGAGCATCCAGTCTCATGGCAGGATTTCATTGATGTAATAAATGCATTAATGACATGTGGTATAAAACCAATTGTAGAATAAAAAAATAAAAAAGAAAAAATCTATTTCTTAGATTTCTTGTTTCCTTTACGGCCTTCTCTTTTTTTTACATCTGGATTATTGACTTGCTCAAATTCATCATCAAATTCTTTGTCAATAGATGCTGTAATTTTCTGCATTACAGGACCAATTAATTGCTCATGAATGATTTGCTCAAAACACACAGCTGGTTGTGCAACATCTCTTTCTTCATTAAATCCTTTTACTTTGTGATCAAGGTTTTTGTTATAGAGATGTACTTTAGCATTGAAAATTTGGCAGTACTTTTCTAAAAATGCTTGTGTTTTGTCACCAACTTTTAGAACATATGATGTTATATCATCCTCATCTGCTTCTTTTGGAATCCAGTCTGGATCAGATTTTACACTGAATTTTTCCAGTTTGAATTCTTTTAGTTTGATGGTTTCACGTTTTGTTGGATTTCCACCATCTTCTTTCTGTTTGAGTTTATCAATAACATTAGCACTAAATGATTTCTGTGTTTTTGTTACCATTTTTGCTGAACGTGCTATTACCTTGACATTTTCAAACATGAATTTTCTAAGAGCATCTTCCTCATCAATAAATTCATCTTCTAGCTGTCCTAATGCATCAATATTCATGAAAACTTTGAGTTTATGCATAATGATATGGGGACAAATGGGGTATATTAAATTTTAATCTGCATCTAAAAATCAAGATTTGTTTGAATCATTTATCAAAATATCTAATTTTTGTCGTTGCTCATTCATTTCTTTAATTTTTGTAATATCTAATTTATCTAGTTTAGCAATATTAACATCACTCAATTTGTCTATTGCTGCGTGTGCATTTTGTTTGCTTTCATCATCTAGACTTTTTTCATTAATTATTGTATGTAAATTTATTTTAATTTGGCCAACATCTAATGACATACTTTTCTCGAACTAATTTAGTATTTATTTATTGGGGTTTAGTTGCACCATTTGCCATGAATCCCTCACTGCCTATCTCATCTAGACCTATTCTTGCTAATGCTAGTTTGTAAGAATCTTTGAATGATTCAACCATTTTATCTAGAAATACATACATTACTTTAACATCTGGAACTTTACCTTCCTTCAATGCTTCATTTACTAAATTTTGTGTGTTTACACAATAATTCATAGTTAATGATTCGCCTGCCTGTGGTAAGATTCCAATTTGTTCCCAATATTCCACTACTGCTTTAGAACATCTGCCAGTTGCTGTTATATCTTGAATTGCTAATCTAAATGAGGATTTTATCATGTGTTCTATTTCTTGCTTTTCAAAATCCTTTTCAGTCCAATTTTCATCAATTTTGTTATTTTTCCTGATTGTCTCATACATGTCTTGAAACATGCCTAGTTGTCGCAGTGCATTTTCCATATACATGGCGACTGTGCTAATTTCAGCCTTATACTTTCTTACAGTTAGTTTTGAAGATTCATCTGTATTTTTCTCCAATCTCTTTAGTGTTAATTTTTTCTTTTCAATTTTAAAATAGTTTTCTTGTATTGCCTCTTTCCTTTTATTTATTTGGGATATACACTGTTTCATTCTTGCCAGTGGCGAGTCACTAATCATGTTCATTGTTTGAAGTGAGTAACTTGTTTGACTTGTAGAGTGCCCTATAATGGCTGAAGCCCTGTAAAACTCTGGCAGTCTTGAATTTATTTTTTCAAGTTGGTCTTTACTTAATGTTGTAAGTTTTGTTGAATTGGTAAATAGTTGAATATCCATCATTCACCACTAAGTCCAGCACCCTGAGAAGAGGCAGTTAGCAAATCACCAAATGCAGTAGTATTTCCAGTTGTGGCTATTGTGATATATTCACTGGTTGTGTTTAGACCACCACCTCCACCCATAATTACACCTCTTAGAATAGAACTTACTGCTGACCCTTCATCTGTATTTGCTGAAAGATCTCCAAAGTCAGTGGCATTTCCAGCAGAAGCGATTGTGATATAATCCATAACATTAGTTGTAGCACCACCACAAAATACACCTCTAACATCACTTTGAAGACCACACAGACGTTGCCTAGCAACTGTCAAGTCTCCAAAGTCTGTAGTGTTTCCAGTAGAAGCAATTGTGATATACGATATTACATTAGTTGGTGTAAGTTTACCACCACCAAAACATCCTCTTGAACCATCATTAACACCAGCCAATAGTTGTGTAGCAGACGCTAAATCTCCAAAGTCAGTGGCATTTCCTGTTGAGGCTATGGTTATGTAATCCATAATATTGACTTCTCCAGTAGTAAACCCACCACCAAACACACCTCTAACATCACTAAAAACACCTGCAAGAGCATATCTTGCTGCTGTCAAGTCTCCAAAGTCAGTGGCATTTCCTATGGTCGCGATTGTTACATAATCAATTGTATTTAATGGGCCAACACCTCCACCCCAGCAGCCTCTTGAACCATTACTAACTCCAGCAAGAATACGTCTGCCTACAGTTAAATCTCCAAAATCAAGAGAATCTCCAAGGGTATCTATTACAATATATTGAATGACATTACTACCACTAGTCCCAGTAGCAAGCAATCCCCTAAATTCACTACCAACAGTACGAATGGCAAGCCAAACAACATTTTTTAATCCCAGTAATGTCATAGAGAACCCACCTGATATGCAGCAACAATAAGGGCATCAGTTGCACCATAACAAGTGAGAGTTAGATAACCATTTTTACTGCCTGCTTGGTCGGCTGGAATTTCACTGACCCAATCCCATGCAGGCCAAGTAAATGTTCTTAGAGTTGAATCTGTAGTGATTTTCAAAGTCTTACTTGTACCTGCTGCACGATTTGCAGTTGTAAATGTAGTATTAGCAGCAATTGAAATTGTTTGCATTTCATCTTCATTAAAGTCAATGTCAGTTCCACTTGCAGAAATGTCATGGATAAGATTTTGAATATTATCAATATTAGCACCTACAGCATCTAAACCACCTGTTGCTGTTAATAATCCTGAAACAGACATTGTGCCTACAATTATGGCTGTAGTTTCAGCAAGGGATAACACAGTAGTGGCATCTACAACAAAATTATGTGTGTCGCCATCAGGCACTGTATGAATAATTCCTCCAGCACCACCAAGAATATTTTGGGCTTCAGTTGCACCATCAAAAGATATTAAATTTGCAGCATCAAGATTTATGTTAAATCCATTAGCATCTAAGAATCCACCTAATTGTGGACTGGTATCATCAACAACTGCTGCAATTGAGGCTGGTATAGCCTGAAAAGTTGGTGCAACTCCAACACCACCTGAAGTTAAAACATGATTAACAGTTCCCACAGCAACAACTGCAGCAACACCTGTGGCAGACCAAGTAATTAATTCTCCATCTGTTCCATCTGCCAACATAGCAACAGTTACTGCTTTTGAAATTATTGTTGTAGCATTTCCAACTGAAGTGATTGGACCAGTTAAGTTGGCATTAGTTGTTACATTACTTGCAGTAAATGCACTTGCTGTACCTGTAATATTTGTACCAACTAAAGCAGTCGGTGTTCCAAGTGCTGGACTAACTAATGTTGGTGATGTATTGAATACTAAAAGACCAGAACCAGACTCATCACTAATTACAGTTGCAAGTTCAGCAGAAGTAGTGGCTGCAAAGAAATCTAATTTATCTGTACTAAGTGCATATGCTGTAATTGCAACACCACCCAATTCAGTAATATTGGAAATATCAAATCCACCCATGTTCAAGTCATGTTCTGCAATATTTGGCAATCCATCAACACTTGTAATTTCAACTTCTAAAACTCCTAATGTTGCATGACTACGCAAGACTTCACCTACAACTTGAACTAAATCTGTTCCAGTTGGATGAGTTGCAGTAAGTGTATTTCCAGTTGTACCAACATTTGAGACATAGATAACATCACCAGCATTAAATCCTGATGTGTCCATATTAGCAAGTCTACCTGAGATATACACAGAGCCATTGTTATTGTTAGTAATACTTGATGTTGATACAATACCAAAAGCAGGCATTGTTGCAGAAGAACTTGAATCTGCCAACATAACCAGAGGTAAATCTTGACCTACAGAATACCCTGAAACAAAGACAGCATCACCAACACTTATTGTTACACCTGATTCATTTCTAACTTGCACATGGATAACATCTGCATGAATATGATTAGTGAAATCAGCATGGCCTATTGTTTTATTTGTTAAAGTATCAGTTGTTGCCAGCATAACAATAGTGCCTGCCTCATCTTGAAGAGTGTAGACTCTATCAGCAGTGTTTGTGTTTACAAAAGAACCGTTGAAAGTATCTGCAACATTTCTTAATAGCAGTGTAGTGTTCTCAAAAGTTTTTGCACCTGTAACTGTTTGTACATCTGCAAGTACCATATCACCTGTACCTGCAGCAGCCACCAATTCAAATTCATCATTAGTTCCATTGTATGATACAAAGAACCCATCAGAGGGAGTTGTAAATTCTGCAATAGGCATTGAAACTATTCCTTGTTCTTCTGTTCCAAAGAATTTGATCAAGCCAGTAGAAAAGTCAGTAACAGTGTCATCATAAGCAATATCTCCATTTACAGTAACTGAAGGAGTGGCAGATGAAGGAATTCTTAATGTTACTCCAGCAAAACTTTGTAATCCTGTGGTCCAAGTATTTGCTGTATTAAGATATGCAATAACTGCAGTATCTGTTAAATCAGTAGATGCTGCATTGATGTTTGTACCAGTAATTGCTGTTCCTTCCCATACACCTGTTCCAATAGTTCCAAGTGTAGTGATAGAAGTTTGTCCAACATATGCTGGATCAATAGTTGTAACACCAGCATTTGTAATTGTAATGTCACCAGACATTGTAACTGCAGTTGGTACTGCAGAACCATTTCCAATCCACATATCTCCATCAACAATATTTGGTAAATCATTTGTACGATTAAGAGACACAATTTCAATAACACCCATAGAAGCATGAGAACGAAGAACTACACCCATGTTTTGGATAAGATTTGCACCAGTAGGTTTTACATTAGTCAATACTCCAGCAGTTGTTGAAGCATAAATTGTATCGCCTGCAGTAAAGGAACTTGTATCAAGGCCAGACATTCGCCCAGAAATACAAACTTCACCATTAGCATTATTTGCAATAGACCCATTAACAATTCCAATTACAGGCATTGTACTAGCACTGTCTGCATTTGC
>SDBT01001043.1_pt1 | contig 47234 bp, 88 predicted proteins | sample 2277101 | NCBI WGS metagenome assembly SDBT01 (sample SAMN10404973, study PRJNA504765) | marine sediment metagenome | isolation source: marine sediment core GS10_PC15, 103 cmbsf | place: Arctic Ocean: Southern Knipovich Ridge | collected 2010 | reverse complement strand
TGCTTATCGAGGTCGCGGAATTGGACGGTCACGTTGGTTAGGTGAACGACCTCCTCGGAAATCTTGTCGAACTTGCTCTTCGTGGTGATCTTGGACACTTCGCCTTTTAATTCAGTCATTCCTACTCCTTCTATTTATATTGGGGTCTGTGATAATATCTGGGTGTTCTTAGCCAAAGGCGTGCTCTGAGGCCCTGAGTTTCGACTTGGGGCCTCCCTCTTTACCCAGGGGTGACGGTATAGTCATCCCACACGATGTTCACCTCCTTCTGAATAGATCCTCTTGCTTAGACGGAAAGCGCTGAAAGGCTATTAGAGGGATAGTGTGTTCTTCTGGTAGATACGGCTCCGGCTCACCCTCGGCACTGAACCATTGCGCTTGCTGGCCAATGACAACGGCGAACCTATCCCCTTTATCACAGAAGTAAACTCCGATACTTTGATGGCGCATGTCAGCGCCGCATTTGCAGATCATTAGTAGTACCTTCCGTCCTTCTTCAGCATTCCACCGCTCTTTGGGGCTGCTGTGCGCTGTGATTGCTCTCTGAGTTGCTTAAGTATGTACACCCTGAGCATGGCCCACGGGCTCCTCTTCTTTTTGGAGTCCCAGTAGCCCTCGACCACCGCGCTCATCTCCTCCACCAAATCCCACGCTCCCTCATGCTCGTCCAGCCACTTGGTGCAATGAGAGTACGGCGGTACGGTGACCTCGGCATCCAGCCTGGTGATGAGGATGGTATACCAATCTGGTAACTCTATCTCTTCTTCCCAGGAGTGCTGGCATTTAGGACAGGTGTACTCGGTGGTCATTTAAGATTGCTCGTAAAGAAGGCCGTCGCCAACGCAAAGCCTACAATGAAGGCAATACCTACATACATCCAGCTAGCTTCTATCACGTCGATATTCCCAGATCAGGGATAGGCAGTTCTTTTGTCCTTTCATCTAAGGCTGCCTCAAGAGCCCTTACGAACTTATCGAGAACGCGATGATTATATGAATTCAACCGCGCGTCAATCTTGTCAAGAACCACCGTGATAGTTGTCTGCCTTGTATTGGGATCGTAGGAATGTGTAAGTTTCACGTGGTCTCCTCGCTGGGTTGGGGGAGGTAGCGAACTAAGTCTTGCAGCAAGGCCGTTAGACAATCCTGGCAAATGTCTATCTCGTGATTCTCGGACTGGGAATAGTCAAAGAGCACATCGTTGACCGCCCCGCTTAGATCGGCGCGACGCGGCTTAACGTACAGGCCTGCGTATCCATTCAAATTACGATTGAGCATTCGCTTTCCTTGCGGGATAATCGCATAGCCTTCGAAAAACACTTCGCACATATCACACTTGTATGCCTTTGCCATATTCGTCTCCTCTCTTCCGTCTCAGGCCCTACCGTAGGGGGTTAGGGGGGAAAACACTTTCGGCTATGAGCCCGTCCTTCATGTGGATTAGCTTGGCTTTCAAGAGGATAGACTGCTCTGCCTTCACACGCCCCTTTAACTTTCGTTCCTCAGACTTCGCCTTAGACTGGTCCGCATATTCTTTGGCCTTTTCTTCGTTCGGCGACAGTATAATGCCGAGCAGGTCGCCCGTCATTTCACTCATTGAATCAGCAGTCTCCCATTTCCCCAACGCCTCGATCAATACTTCGATGTCTTCCAAATTCAATGTTTCTGCCATATCCCTCGCTCCTATTCTTCGTTAGTACCTAGGCAGTCCATGTTGAAGCGCCACCGAAGTCTTCCGTCTTTACGTACGTCTCGAAATGTTGTGCGACCCCCAATCGAAAAGCCATTCGCAATATTTCATGAGTAGTGCGGTCGTGTTCTTTGGCGAGTTCGCCTAATCTTTCAAGCTCACTTTGTCTCAAATCAAACGTAATGGGCACAATCTTGTCTTCGTTCACCTCTCCCTCCCTTCATCTGGATTCTGTTGTTGCTGGATTGGGTGGGTCATCTCAGAATCGGCATGTACTGAATGCGGCTGGAACACATCGAGCACTGGATAATCTGCCAGAGGCCTTCAAAGCGGATTGGCCGTTCATAGCAATGGGTGTGTTCTTCGTCCTCGCGAGCTGCCTGGGCCTCGCGCCCTTCCCGTTGGCGTTTAAGTCGTGTCTCGTCGCTCATCTCCTACTCCTGTGGCTCTTGGTCTTCTGGGGCATCGCTCCAGTCGGGCTCGCTTATCTTTGCCTGCGTTTGCTTCTCCCAATCATCCCGATCTTGCTCGTCAGGTGCGCGAGGTTCAGGGTCTGATGTCGGCATGGGCTGGGACTTGATAAAGAGGCTCATTCTGAGCAAGTCCATAAAAATGGTATGGATTAAGTTGATGTCCAGAAGATTTTCTTTATTTAGTGTGGCATAACGTTGGCCTTCCTCAATCGCCGCCTTGTAAAGCATCCCGAACTCACTGCCTCCTAGCACGCCGCCTATCGTTCCCGACGACACAGCTACAGGTGTGGGCTGTTCGTCGCCCTGTGGCTCTGCTGGAGGGCTCTGATTCGACGGAGAGGAGTACCCTGGCTTCTGCCAGTGGTCGAGCACAGGGTCGGGAGTGAAAGAGTTGATGTAGTGCCGCCAGTTCCACTCGGTGTCCGCGTCCTTGTCCTTCTTGAGGTCACGTCGGTTCACCACGCAATCGTAGGTCTCGCCCGCCGTGGGCTTCCAGTCGGGCATGGTGGCCACCCAAAGGACTTCAGGGAAATTGCCTGTCCACGGGAACTCGCACGTTAGCTTCCACTGAGGGCCTTTTTTGCCCGCGACGTCCTCGACGCCCTTGATTGATACGCTGGCATTACAAGGGAACTGTGATATTTCTGTCGTCATGTCTCTTCTCCTGGGTTAGGGGTTAGCTTCTTCTTTACGGGCGCGTAATTCCTCGTTTAAGTCGTGCTGCATCATAGGCTTTAACTCCGCAAGAATGTCCTCAATTGATTGTTCATCTGGGTCTTCAACCCAATTGAGGTGCAAAACGTAGGCGTTGGCCATTTTCTCTACAACGGTGATCGCCATCGTCCTCTCCTAGTTCAGGAATACAAATATATGTAGGGGAATCCAGTCTGGGATAACCTGTTTGAGCCCCTTGCTGCCACGTTCGTTGAAACTCTTCTCTACGGCGATCCTCAGAGGCATGGACTCTACTCGTACGGGCCCGGTCTGTTGCTTATTGGTCATGGGTCAGTCCTCCACGACTTCTATGAGAGGGCAGTAGTGTTCCTTACGGGCCTTGATGTAGGAGAGAACGAGATTTGGCGGCTTTGTAGGCTTGGGCTCATTGAAAAATGAACGTTTGACAATCACTCCTACCATGAACACGATTCCGGCAGTCCCCGGAATCACCAGAATGAGTGCCTCCCCAATGCCATTGATGATTAGGTCGTACCAAGCCCAGGCGTATACCACCGGCAAAGACCCAATAGCCAAGACAAGCGCGGCCACTCCCAGGTAAAGTAGGATTGACGCAACGATTCTCCAGAAATGCCTGCATAGATTCACAGGTTCATATCCTGGGTCTTGGATTCTGATTATGCGTAGGTGCCAAGCTCTATTACTTATCTGCATCTCATCCCCTCAATCAATTACAGGTTGTGCGTCTTCGCCGAGGTAATCGTCCCAGGCGTAGTCACCAGGGCCGTCGAGGGCGGTGCGTTGGTTGTGCAGACCAAGGTCGCGTTGTTCGCCCAGAGATACATTTTCACGGTAACGCAACCAAGGACGCTCCGCTCGATATTTCCTCATGGACTCTTCCTGGACATCACGGAGGCGTTGGGCAGCGGCTTCCTCAATCTCCTCGTTGGTCTTGCCGACACACCACTTCTGGTATGCCGATGGCGGTCTGAGAGACAACAGATAATCCAGATCGTCTTGCTTTCTGTCTTCGTCGGTGCTCATGGTTTGACCTCTTTGTGTTTAAGATTACAAAGTCCCAATCTGTGGGAAGGCACTGACTTACGAACGGTAAGGGCCGTTGGTTGGCAGGTCGGCAATAATGCAAGATGCCAGCGCGGTTTGCGATAATTGCCTTTGCTCATGCTGATACCTCTTGCTTGGCTTCGTCCGGCGGCGCGATCTTCGCCAACGCTGCGTCTAATGCTAATATCTCCGTCGATGGCTCAGTTTCCGTTTCGATCTTCACGACCGCTTCTGCTGCCGCGACCAACTTCTCCAACGGCCCCTTGTTCCGCCAATACCGATCTTGAATCGCGTCCTCGATATGCTCGATCATCTCGCCGGACAAATCCTTGACCTTCTCCAAGACCTCTTCGAGCGCTCCCTTTCGTTCGCCCGCCGCCGCCCACGCGTCATAGATCGTTCCCCACCATCGCTCTTTCAATACGGCCTTGAACGGATGATTCGAAGATTCAAAAACGATCTGAGTCGCTGTCTTCTGGTCTTCGTAATCCTGCTGCTCTCCCGCCAGCAACGCCGCCGCCTGCATCGCGCCATCCCGTTCACCATAGAGTCCGCGAATACTGTTCTCATTCCACCGATCCTTCCCGCCCTGGTAGTAAAAGCTCCCTGATCCATTACTCGACGTCTCTCCACACATATAAGTAAAGATCGTGCCCTTGGCGTCTTGCTTTTCAAATCGCGCTTCGCTGATCGTCAATTCCGTCACACTCGTTTCGATCTTGACGACGCGCAAACTCGGGAACCTCAAATCACGGAGAATCCCCGTCTGCTGGCATCGCGGACACTCAATCGCGATCTTCTCGCCGTTCGCTGTTTCCGCCATCCATATCTTCGATCCCTTACAGTCGGGACAATCCAACTGCACTGGCGTTCGCTTGGTGTCCGCCAACCAGACCTTCTGCCCGATCTCAAATGTAGGTGTGTTCATGTCGTCCTCTCTTCGGGTATTAGCTTCTGCATTTAGAGCAAAACCCGGTTTCGTCATTGATTATTGCACCGCAACATAGCGAGTAGTGGCCGATATAGCAGTCGTCGTGCGCCCAATCGCCATCACCTAAGTCAACTACACCGTCCCCGACGTTGCGTTCACCGCCGCATTCATGGCAACATGGGTTCTTCATGGCTTCACCTCTTCTGTTGGAATGGGGGTAGGTGTGGTGGCAGTATCTCGAATAGCGTTTTTGAGCATGTGTTGTGCGGTCAAGTAGATTAGGCCGTAATGCATTGCCGATGTAATAGCTTCCCTTAACGTCTCAACCTGTCCTTCTGCCTTCTCAGCACGGGCTAGGGCGGCGTCACGTTCGATCGTGAGGCAGCCTGCCTGTGTATGCCTGTAATAGGTGTGCGCGGTCGTGTCCGTGACTCTCTCCAAGTCGCCATCACACCTATCGCACTTACCTGGATTTCGTTCTTCTTCACTCATCGTGTCTCCCCTCTGTGGGTGTCGGCCTCCGCATCTTGGGCCAGTTCAGCACGTTGCATGGCTGCCTCGATGGCGTCTCCTGGGTCCTCTCCTATCCAATCTTTCGCTTGTTCAATTCGATCTTTGGAAAGAGTACCGGCTTCTTCTAGCTTAGCAATGGCTTCGGGTAGGCAGGCGGGACAAGTCATAACAGGTACTAAATGATGAGGGGCCCCAATGTATGCCAATGACATGATGCCCATGAAGGCTCCGCATTGGGAACAATTCATCTTGAAATCCCTACTTTCCATCAGCAACCTCCCCCTCTTCCCCTACCTTGACGTGGGTGTCCCTCAACACGTCTGTTTGCCTCATGTATTTGTCGAGGATGCCCTTGTAATCCGCGTCGCCTCTCCGATGGTGCCGAATAGCAATGGCGGTGATTACCCTGCGCATTTCCTCACGTTCAGCCATCACACCCTCAAATGCCTCTACTAAACGGTCGTACTGTGCAGGGTCATGGCGTCTCGGTATCTCCTCCACCTTGACGTTATTGAACAGGGCTGTGGTGAAGGACTTAACTAGGTCTTCACAGTCTTTTGTACCCTCAAGGTAAGCCTGAAAGTCGGTAAGGCCATTAGGCAGCAGCCAGCCCTTCAGCACCTCCTCCACCTGTTCCCTAGTAACGGTGATAGATTCATTCATTGAATTCCTCTTTCAAGCGGTCTATCTCGGTAGTGAGGACAAAGTAATGAAGCCCTACGCGTTCGCCCTTGAGTGTGCCCTTCTGGATCTGCGTCCGCATATATGAATGGCTGACATCCACCCCGCCACGAATGAGCATCTTTACGGCTTCCGATAGCGGGGTTAGCTCCTCAGTTGGGTATTTAGTATCCATTATTCATCACCTCATTAGGTAATATAAATTGCTGGGGATTAGATGTCAAGAGAGCTGTTGCCCGTGTCTTGGTATTCGGGTGCGTCGCGGGTTAGTTCTTGTTGGAGTTGCGCGGCTCCTGCAATAAAATTGTCAACTTCTTTCGCCCGTGCCCGCTCCACCATCTCCCAGTTATTGACCAGGTGGTTGGTAAGGGATTCGGCGAGGTGTTCACGTCGTCGTGCTGTTTCCCTCCGCATGCCCTTTGCCACCATCACGTCAAGACTATCTTGCTCCACCTCAAGCCACACTAAGGTCTGTTTGTAAACGAAGTCCCTGTCCATTAGATCCTCCACATAATTATGAAGACTGCGGCGAGTATCATCCCCAGCAGGAATAATTGTAGGTTGTGTCCGTCCATAGCTATTCTCCTTCTCTATTTTATCCTCGTGTTCATTTGCAATCCACGTACCAGGCTGGTGTGGGCTGTGTGGTCGTGGCTCACGGAACTGGGTCGCACGTCGTGCAGTTCGTCCGAGTATTCCTGATAGCCACAAATAGGACAGCCGGTGCCGTCGTAGGTCACCTCCATAGGGCTCATCCGGCATCTAGGACACGACTCCGGCTGTTTCTGGGCCGTGCGGCGTTGTGGTGGCTTCTGCGATGATGTATTATCCATGTGTATCTCCCTTCGTCAGAGCCCCTGGGTTGCTGCATAGAATCTGGGGGCTTAGTCTTCCCCGAGTTTCTCTTTGATATTGAACCACTTGTCCTCAATGATATGGCCGATGGCCTTCATTGTGCCGTTAATTTCATGATCGACGCGAATTGGCTTGCCGTTGAGGTCCTCCCATTTCTCAACGCCTACGGTCTTGAGGGTTTCATTGACAAACACCGCCATGTGCTTACCGCCTGGACCCAGACCGTAGCCACCAAAACTCTGTCCCCAGCCATCACCTTGAATTGTAAGATAGGCTGTGAGAATTCCATGCCCCTCATATCCAAGCCATGTATCCGTGATTCGTGCGTTCTCAATCATGTTCCTTCTCCTTGGCTTAGTCTTCTACCAGTGCTAGTTCGTGGGCGGCTGCAGCGACGTTATTCCACCATCTACGGCCAAACTCAAACGGTTTGTCCATTCGCACTAGATATGGATGGCCCTCGCAACGTAGATCATTGGCTTTGCGAATTACCCCGGTGCGTCCTTCAGCCATTGCGTAGGATTCATGCCCTGTGGCCTTATAGCGCCCAGCGTGTGAATCTGGGGTTGAGTCAAGGTCGCAATCGCCATCGTCACCCACATATCGCACACGCTGGCCCACCACGAGCCGCTTCCTCACACTTTCAGGCACAAACTTGTCGGTCATATCAGTCTCCCTTAATGTGCGCTCGTAGGGCATCTAGGTTCTGTGCGTAGCCTGCGACACGATGGGCAATACTTCGACCAGTCCATGTCCTTCTCCCTTCTCTTAATGGTTAGCGTCTCTCCGTAAAGCCAATGTATAAACGTGGGCGCATGTCAGGCTCGGCACCATATTTCTCGGCTAAATCATCTAAGAATCTAGTCCATCCATGTCCGTATATACGCTTGTACATATCCATATGGCGAAGTTCATAAAGGATGGCTTCGGCTGTGGGTATATCCCAAGTTTCCATTGTCTATCTCCCTCCATACTTAACGGTTCCCCGGGTGGCACCTAATGTATCAGATGCCACGTAGGCAAGCGTTCAGCGTACTAGGTAGTCGGTCTTGTGTCCGCAAGTCTGGCATTCGTACTCAGGTGATGGGCTGTCGCCGTTGGAGTTGAGGTTGAACACGCGGGTCTTCATGCAGGTGAAGCACCACGCCTCACCGTGAACTATTGGCCGCCTTCCATCGTCTGTCATAGTCAATACTCCCTTCTAGGTTAGTTAGGTGTTGCGTCTGTTGAATCGCAAGCGTCACAGGGGTCTCCGTGATCGCCGATGTATTGAACGTCTATTGATGTATTTGAGACCACCATTTCGTCAATTGCTGGTTTCAGGCAATCCCCGCATACGAGCAGTATGTTGGATGCTGAATTGCTATCGCTAATAGATAATGCGTAATCTGCTCGGTTCATAGTCTTTCCCCCTTCCCTTAATAGACCCAGGTAACGCCTCTATATGAGGCTACAGAGGCGTTACAGGCTAGAATTCTGCCTCCCATACTTTTATGTTTGTGTACTCTTCATCCGTATATTGAGAGCCGGTAAGGGCGTCGCCGACCTCAAAAGTCACATTCCCTTCAGAATCAATAGTGAAGTATAGGGGCATTCTTTTTGGATCTTGACCTTTTGTAGGCAGCAAATCATCATGAATAGATAATCGCATTTTAATTTCCATCGTCTACTCCCTTCTAGGTTAGTTAGGTCTCTAGGGTTTGGGGAATCTCGCTTACGATTATGGGCGCGTGGTTCTTCAATTCTGACGGGCTAGCGAGAATCCATTCGAAATGCTTTCGTATATCGAAGTCAAGGGGGAATGTTCTGCCACAACCCATACATCTACGTCGTTGCATATCTGTCATTTCTACTCCCTTCGTACTCTTAATAGACCCACACAACGCCCCAACGTGGGAGCTGAGACGTTGTAGGGGTGATTAAGTGCTGACGTCGTAATGAAAATCCTTGTCTAATTGAGGCAAAATCCCTTTAAGGGCTTCTTCCAATACATCAATCTTATCGCCAAGGACATCCATTTCGGCATCGGACTCGCAGTCATAGGGATGGACTGGCTCCAAGATTATCGTAATACGGGCATACATTATCTTCTACTCCCTTAGAATTCGACCGGTGGGTCTGCTTCTTTAGCACACCTTCGGCAAAGTAGATCATCTTCATATCCGGAATAGATGTGCCGTTGTGGTGAATTGGGCCGGATATACTTGTTACAGAACACACAATGAACGTTCTTTTTTGCCGTACCCATCTTCTACTCCCTTCATGTATGTGTTAGGACTTGATTACCTCAACTAATCCGGCGTATCGGAGAACTTCGGTAAGCATGATGCGCATGTTTGTTTCATCGTCTGGGAACTCAACATCAATAGCCCAACACTCGCGACCTTTCACGTAACCTGATCGATCGACAAGCGTTGCTCTCATCAAGAACGACTCAATTCGCTGTTTATTTTGTTCTGCTTTTAGTATCTCCATTGGCTTGAGCCTGACGGTCATAGTCATATCCAACTCCCTATTTATAGATTCCACGACCAGACTATACTAGGTAGTGGATACTTGTCAATAGATTATAGGGTGTAATTAAGGGATTGATGGGCGATTGCTTGGGGACGGCTGTAACAAGGGACGCGCGACAACCACAGTGGGGATATGATAGGATGCGGGCATGAACGAACGACTAATTATCTGCGATCCATGTAGCACGGCCTTTACAGAGGTCGCACTAATAACGCATCAGCAAGCCATGCACCCCTTACAAAACACTAAGTTAGACCAGATCCTAGCTAAGCTAGACGCACTAGAGGCGCTAATCACTGACCATTTAGACGCTCACACGGAGAATGCCAAGGCGGAAATGGGGTTATTTAATGACAGACAAGCTAACCCCCATTAATAAGGGATACGCCGAGCTTCAAGAGGTCTGGGGCATCGACACCAGCGACCTTACTCAGCTCCAGCACCGCACCCTCAACAGACAACAGGTATTCCTAACCGCCTACACCCAACGCGGAACCATGATGCGAGCAGCTAAGGACGCCGGTATAGACCGCTACACAGCCCAACGATGGAGAGATAACAACGTCTTTCGATTCAAGGATCGATTGCTTCAAGCTCACGTTGCGTTTTGTGACTACCTTGAAGATAAGGCCGTATCTCTCGTAGACGGATTGCAGCCCGGTCAGAACTCTCTGATCCTTGTTACGCTGCTAAACGCCAATTTACCGGATAAATACCGCCCCAACGCCGTGGCACCCAGCGAAACCATGACAGAGACCCTCCAGGCCATGAAACAGGCAACGAGAGAGTTCAAGAAGCTGGAAGACGGGAGCTCGACCGAAACCACCACGGAGACGGTTATCATCAAGAAAGGCTTAAATGGCTAAGGGATGCGGCGCGTGCGGCAAGATGCACGCTCATTCGATGTTGGAGTGTCTGCGGAGATCGACGCCAACTCCCACCGTTGAGAGGATACCCAGGCGTGAGCTCCCTCCGGCTCCTGTTAGTCTACCAGACAGTAGTCTAACATCGGCCGACAGCACTCCGGTGGGTAGTCTAACGGACACTACAAGTAGTCTAACTACCCCTGATGGTAGTCTAACGGAGACGGCAAGCGGTAGTCTAACCAAACAGCAACGGTATCGACTCTCGCACCCAGACTGGTATCGCACCTATCAACGTGACTACATGAGACGGAGGCGAGCGGAATGATGCAAGCTGTAGTTGTCTTCGTTGCGTACCTCGTGGTGGTGACCGTGGTTCTCATGCGGGCCAACGGTCTGGGTCCTTGGCGATAGGAACGAAGGTGCGGCGAGTGCTAGTTAGGTGTCGTTGGTGGCGTGCGTGGCTGTACACGGCCCACTGGTGGAATGCATAGGTACGTGGCCCGCTGTCACGCGCGTACCTTATGGCAAGGGGGCGCCCCCGGCATGGCTTAGTCGTGGGCGGGTATGTATAGTAACTTTACACCCTCAGATATTCTAGATTCAGAAAAGAGGCTCTTGCGATTGCCAACGAAGTTACAGGAACGCAACGAAAGTATCGTCCGTAATTGGGTATCTGGTAGGTCTGGGCAAGAGATCGGCGTGAAATTTGGGTTATCTAGTTCACGGATTAGCCAGGTGGTGCGAAAGACGTTGCTTAGGGATCATATTAGGCCACCGCGTGAAACCTGCCGATACGTGGATGAATATCCTGAAGGGTGGTTTAGGTGCATTTACTGTATATCGCATATTAAGCGGAATGATAGCACGTTGCTGGGGGTTTTGAATCAGGAGTTTGCTGAGGAGTTCTCGCGTTTTAGGTGTTCTGAGTGCGGCGAGCCGTCGCTTTATGCTGACAAAGCGTTCATGGGTCATTATCTATCTCACTACGACTTTCAAAAGCAGATGCCTCAGATTTGGAGGGGGCCTGCATTTTACAAACCTCTTTTAGCGGTGCGCCAGGGTCTTATTGCCGTATCATTATTGCAATATCCCTTTTCTAGCATACCCCTACAGAATTAGAATACTGAAAAGGAGTCCCTGATGGGCAAAGTATCTGAGAGAACGGCTTCAGAGCGGGACACAGAGACTCTGGAGTCGTTCGCGGCTGATTACCGGCGTCGTATGGAGTCGCTCGCCGAACATCTGGGGGAGATCCGTAAGGTGGATGAAAGGTACGAGCGTCGGCTTGTTCACCTTGAAGGGCGCGTAGGGGCCTTGGAGAGCATTATCGAGGGGATGCGAATAAAGGCAGGGCTTTTGGGTGTTCCTGATAATACTTCGCCGCTTCCGTAGCCACCCCCAAACATTTGAAATCAGCAAAAGGAGTCTCATTAATGAAACGCGCTACTGAGGCTGAATCGGGACATGGAACGACCACTGAGAGTTACGAGATGGAAGCGGAGCGTGTATTTCGGTCTTTCTCGTGGTTATTGAGGAGCTTGGAGGGCAGATTAAAGAAGGCGGGAGTTGAGGTTGAGTTCGTTCATGTGCAGTTTCAGCCATTCCCCGTTCATGATGTAATTGGGATGCCTTCGTATTTACGGTACGACATCCTGTTAGACGGGAAAGAGATTTAGACACCCCCGAATCTTTCAGAATCGTAAAAGGGACTTCTCTGATGGAAGACACAGAACCTGCCTTCACACTTGAATTAAGGACATTTGCGGTTCAGTCGACACTCCCACAGCGAATCGTAGATTCTGTGTATGGCAGCGAGGTGAAGGACAGGGCGGCTAGATTGTTGGTTCGCAGCATGTACGCTGAGATGGTGGTGTCGAAGTCCTCGTATATTACATTCCCGAAGGATTGGTGGCAGGGAGTAAAGCAGCGGTGGTTTCCAGGATGGGTGAAGGAGATGTCCCCAGTCCGCCTGGCCTGTGTAGAGTGGTGGCTGGGATATCCTGAAGCGCCCAGGTCCTTTGGGGAGTCCGCCTTTAACTGGCAGGTAGCCGATAAAATCCCCTCAAATATTTCAGAACGCTAAAAGGAGTCCAGCCATTGGGACATCTAATAAAACACGAAATCTCCTGTGATTTCACTGAGTGTGAGATTGTCGCAAGGTACGAACACTACGATATATCGACTTGTGCTCTTGAGCATATGCATTGGCCAGAAAATTGGACATTTATCACCCATCAACGATATTCCAAATACAGATTTTGCCCAAATCACTCCGTAGTTGTTGGGGAAGACCGGCCCAACGGAACACGACGTTGGATAAATGGCCCAGTCCCAGAAGACGATAAGATCACCATCTCAGACGAACCCGAGAAAGTAGGGAGATTCTGATGTCTGATTTACAGAAAACCTTACAATGCCAAACCTGCAAAGAAGATGTCGAGTTCAATTTTCACATCACTAAAACTGACGACGGCTTTACTAATGCTGAAGACTTTGAAACCACGAGATCGGCGTGTACCTGCCGGGTAACGTGGTTGGACTGGCTTAGTGTTGTAGAAAATAAGGTGGATGGCCGTATCTTCGGAAGCCAAAGCTGCGATCTAAATTACGGCCACACGGTCTCAAGGAGCGTCTAATGACCGACCTGGAATATAAGCTGATCGTTCGGTTCCTGGTGGCTCGGCTCATGGGTATGGCTATCTCAGGCGCTCTTATAGCGGGCATTCTCGTGTTTCTGGTTAGAGAGCTGGGCGAGTTCACAAACGACTCTCTCACGACCCTGATGGGCACTACGATGGCCTTTCTGGGCGCGGGCTTCGTCGTCCTGGCGAACGCTCTGAGTAGGGACATTCTGGAACATATAGAGCGTATGCGGAGCAGAGGGAACTAAAGTGACGACCAAGCAGGAACTAGAAGAAAAACGCGACCAACTGCGGTTATTCAGCCAGCACGGAGAAAATGGAACCTGGGACAACGATCCTAAGCAAATCATGGAAGAGGCGCGTAAATTAGTATTCGCCTGGCTGATTGCTGATGCTGAGGAAGGATTATCCAAGGCGTGACCCTCCAAGCACCGATTCTAGTCGAAGACGCCGAGGTCCGCGCCAAGGGATTCAAAATAACCCCTGTATCCCAGCCGTACACCGACCTGGCGAAGGCAGTGTTGGCCTCCGCAGTGAAATCTATCAGGAATTGCCCGAGAACTATCCGAATATCTAACCCCGTGAACCAGGCAAGCGCCCGTACCCGCCTTCTAAGAGCCCTGGAGGCATTCGACGACGCTGTAACCCAGCCACCTAGGTTTACTTTCTGGTGCTACATAGCTGAAATAGGCCCGGATTGGCTGGCAGAGAGAATGAAGACCCTGGCCCAGTCCCAACCCCTACTCCTAAAGGCCCACGAGTTCCAAGCCACCCAGAAAAAGAACAGAAAATCCAGGAATCTCAAGTATATGAAGGCGGAATGATGTTTGATCGTCGCCAAAGTTATTTAGCAAAAGAAATAGAAAAAGCCGCCGGTCTTTATGAGCCACCTATGCATCCAGAAGGAGATGCTATGGGCCGCCTGCACCATATGTATCATTTAATGCAGAAGACTCCATACGATAAATGCCAATATTGCCGAGAGGAGGATTCTGATGCCTAAAGGAACAGGATACCCAGGGAAGAAGTCTGGCAAGGGCGGCAAGAAGAAGTAGTGGTCGCCGAAACTGAACGAGACCTCTCTAAATACTCGCTACCCGTCCAGATTCTATTCAAGAGACTGGGTGAGTACCCCCACCCTGGGCAGGCGATCATCCTTCTGTCCAAAATGCTGTTCATCCTCGTTACAGGTGGTGACCAGGGAGGCAAGTCTTGGGTAGCAGCGATACTTTGGTTCATGCGCTGGATGCAGGACATGGAAGTGCGTCAACCCTGCGACTACCCCTCCTTATGTGTGGGGCATCCCGATGGGAGTAAATGCGAGGCTACTCTATTGTACTGGCTTGTTGGGGCTGACTATGCCCAAACAACAAAGGAATTCGAGTATATTCTGAATATTCTTCGGATCATGGGCTTCAACCCCAAAGCAACGGGCCAGATCAACCCAGGACACATCCAGCTATTCCAGGTGGGGCCCGATGGACAAACCCTCTTAGATCGTGCTATACTACGAATCGAGACTAAATCAGCCACAGATAACTACCAGCTAAGCCGTGATAGGCCGCATGGGCAAATCGGATGCGAAGCTGGGATGCTTGATTTACGAACATACGAACGCATGAGAGGCCGTACGGCCCCCGCACGGGGTTGGATGTTCCTCATAGGGTCTATCGAGCGTGCCCAGCCCTGGTATCCCCAGCTTCGTAGACTCTGGGCCCACGGATTCGACGACAGAATATCATTCATGCTTCCGTCTCCTGAGAATTTATTTTTGTATCCGATGGGATATTCTGACCCAGCCATCCTCGCTCTAAAGGCCGATTCTCCCGACGACTGGTTCATGGAAAGAATCATGGGCCAGGACGCACCTCCCGAGGGCCTGGTATTCAAAGACTTCTCACCCGACATTCACATTAGAGACGTTGTGTACATTCCAGGGGAGAAGGTCTACCTGGCGAATGACCCTGGGTACGGCAGAAGTAGTGCCCACTCCTTGATGGCCTATCATCGAATAGAGGAGCAGCTTCAGGGATTCGACGAGATATACGAACAGGGCCTAGTCACCTCCGAGATTATTGATTTGGCCAAGAAACGCCCGTGGTGGAAAGAAGAAAAGGTTCTTGTCAGTGACCCCTCCTATAAGGATGCACACCATTCGATGGGAAGCGTGGCCGAGGAATGGCAGAAACAGGCCTCCTTGTATGCGGGGGGCACAAAGGTACGGATAAATGAGGGAACCGACCGACTAAAGAGCATCATGAAGCCCGACCCGATAAATGGGCGCCCTGGAATCGTCTGGAGCCCAGTTTGTAAGGGATTTCTATCAGAAGTTGGTGCGGTCCCGTCTCCACTTACGGGATTATTCACACCATATAGGTGGCGTCTTGATTCCAGTGGCCAAGTTGTTGGCAATACCCCTCTAGACCAATTTAATCACTCTATTAAGGGAACCATATACCTTATAGTAGACTTATTCGGAAGCGGGTTCTCCGAGAAATCGCAGGCTGGCAAGATGACTAGGCGCGGCGGCAATCGAGTTAGCTCCCGCCAGCATCGTAAAGACGTAGAAAAACTCATCCTGGGACATAAGAAATGAACAACAAACTCCTGGAACAGATATCCCGACACTTCAACGGCCACCTGGTTCTCGAATTGTATATAAGGTGGGACGGCATCGAGTACGTCTGTCGGATGGACTGCCAGGGGTGCGCCCTGAACTTCAAGTTCCCCGAGCTCTTTTTGGACTACCCAGTCTGCATCCAATAACCCCTGTGGTAGAATACCCGCGAGTGCTGGTGGGGTATGTTGTAGCCTTCTGGTGGCTACCAGCCAGAACGAGCCCTGTCCCTTTATCAGACTGTGGTGGTTTCTGGACAGCACTCAATTAATGATGAGGTGAGGCGGCGGTAGTGGTATTAGCCCAACAACCAGTAACCTCTGACCAGACTAAAGGCCCGGGCTCTCCTGCGTGGGTCATCGAGCAGGTCAAACTCAAAGAGACCGCTACTGCGGGGCTCCGTACTCGTTACGATACAGATTTCGCTCTATGGAGCCTCAAGGCCTTCCAGGGGCTGGACGAAAACGACGAGGAGTACCGCCACTACACGACGAATGCCCCTAAAACTCTTGTTCTGAAGGTCACCTCGGAGATCGCCGAGGCCAAGCGTATCATCCGCATTGACTCCACATCCCAGCAGGAAGTCGCACGTAGAATAAACGACTCAAACGAGAAGTTCGCTATCGGTGTACTAGAAAAAGTAGATGAACGTCAGGAGGCCATAGGCAGACCTTCTATTCAAGAGCAGCTAGGCTGGTTCTCCTGTGTGAGAGGCCCAACTATCTCCAGGGTTCTCCTGATGAGAGGCCCGAACGGCGAGACCGTCCCCGACGTGACCATGTGGGACCCCAAGAATGCCTTCTGGGAATATGGCTCCGACGGTCTGATGTGGGCGTGTTACAAGATTCGGAAATCACGCTGGCAAATATTATCTGCGTACGGCGTGGATATGGGCGGGGACGGCGGCACCAATCAGGGGTGGGTCACCTATGACTTCTACACCGCTCAGACGAACATGGTGTTCACCGAGGAGCAGACCATACTTAAGCCCCCGACGCCTCATGGGAGCCCAAGAATTCCTATTGTCGTGGCCATTCCGGGCAGCGCTCCTCCTATCCAGGCGAGTTCTCTGGACGATGCGGATACTACCTTTGGGGAGAGCATCTTTGAAGCCAACCGAGACATCTACCCCCAGGTAAACGATGCCATGTCCATATACGCGGAATTGATGGCCAAGGCCAGGGAACCTGGGTACAACGTATATTCCCAGGATGGATCGCTTACCTTAGACGACGACCCCAACGAGACCGGACAGAATATCGGTCTGGCAGTCGGTCAGGCTCAGGACGTAAAGCTCAGAGAAATCCCCGAGACCACCAGGGACGCAGCGGTATTCCTGAACTTCAATACGGGGGACATGCAGAGAGGCGGCCTCCCTAATACGTCATTCGGCGAGCTGGACATAAATATATCAGGCTTCGCGATTAACTCTCTTCAGGCGCACGCCCTGACGGTTCTACGACCTAGATTGAAGACCGTTCAGAGGCATCTTCTACAGATAATCAACCTCTTCAAAGACCAGTACATGACCGGATTCTTCGCTCCTATGTCGGTTAGCGGCAGGAGCACCTCCGGGTTCTTTGATGAGATTGTTGACCCGATGTCCCTGCAACTCGGCGGGGACTACACTCTGAAACTTGTGGCTCAGCTTCCCCAGGATGATATCGGGAAACTTCAGATCGCTCAGCTTTGGAGGCAGCCGGATGCTAGTGGCAGGCCCCTCGGTGATGATGCGTTTATCCTGGAAGAGGTACTTGATGTCCAGGATGTGGACAACATGGGGGACGCCATTCAGCTCCAGATGGCCAAGAGGGCATCGCCCCTGGCGACCATGCTCGATAACTTCCAATCGGCTATCAACGCGGGCGACAATATGCAGGCCCAGGCGTATTTCCTGGATATAATGATGTTCTTCCAGCAGTTCGAGTCGGCTACCGGACAACTTCCGCCTATAGAACTGCCAAGCGGACCAGAGGGCGGAACTCCAGCGAAGCCCAGCACAGGGGTGTCCCCACAGGTGTCGCCCCCACAGGCAGCGGGAATCAACGCAGCGCCTATTAACCAGGCAGGACCGATAGTCCCGGCGGGAACGCCCCGCCCAGGTGCCCAATCCGACCAAACAAGATTAGACAATATAGGCTTAACAGGACCCAGGGGATAGAGGGGGAATAGACAATGCCACATGATGAAGGACTAGATAGGGGAGACCTGGGGCCACGTCGCCATGCAGGAGATGAGCCTTCGGACCGCGGCGGTGGTCGTGGCGAGACCATTGAAGAAATTCTTGCTGAGTACAAAGCCCTTGTTCGGGCAGACGGAGCAAGTAGGACTGCTAATAGGCAATTTGCCCTACGGCTGGAACAGGCCGGATTTGAAGGCGGCGCCGATAATATAAGGGCGGCGTTGGATGAAGCCTTCCTCTCGGTCACAAACGAATCCTCTGACCCTACTGGGGGAGATGGTTCTGGCCGCACCGCCCAAGACATCCAAGACGATCTCATAGCCGCTGGCCAAGCAAACGCGGGTGGTGATGGCACGCTTCCCCCAGATTTTGGGCCTGGTAGCCAAAGAGAAACATTCTTCAATGACCTAAGCGAAGAACAATCTGGTCGCAGAAACATATTCAGCCAGTTCGTTGAAAATACCTTCCCCGATGCACCTGGATTCGTAAGAGAAGCCCAACAAAGTCAATTCAATCCATTTAACCAGCAATTCCTTTTGAACCTTGCACTTGGGGATATAGGCTCCGACGTTAACTTTCAAGAATTTATCGGTGGAAGAAACGCCCCAGGGCCGAGTGACATTCAAGACCTACTCAGTAGAGCGCAATCCGATATCTTTGGTGGTGGTACTTTAGACCTGAAAACGGCAGGAGGTTCCTTCCGACAGGGCATAATAGATGACCCAAACAACTTATTGAGATTCGCTCAGGGGGCCACGGCACTTCCGAGGGGGAACCCCTTCCGCAGAGCGCAACAGAACCTGGTAGGTAGGCGTCTCACTGGAGCAATAGGAGAGAATCCCAACGGCCTTGACCTATTTAATAACTTCGTAAACAGCGGTTTCAGTGGATTCCGATAATGCCTCATCCACATAACGACACAACAGGCGGCGGGTTCTTCGACGACCTTCTGGGAACCGATACAGGTCAGCGGGCGAACTTCTTCTCCAGGATAAATGAACTTGGCGGAAGAGGCACGGCTATTGGCAGGTTCAACTTCGATAGGTTCCAGGACTTCCAAGACCAATTTCTGGGTCAGTTAGGTTCGCAACTCCGCCAGGGGGAGGAACCGACCAAAAAGTTCGGAGACTTCCTGGAGAACTTTGACTTCCAGAATCAGTTCAGGAGCTTTGCGCCTTCTCTAAGAGGTCAGGGCGGCACCGCACGCTTCCGACCTCCCACATCCTTCCAATTCTAGGTAAGGGCAATGCCTCATATACCAGGAGACCCCGAAGCAGGGCATAGGAACATTCGTCCGGGGGGCGGCGGCAATGTACGCCCCTCCAGCGGTAACGTGCGCCCAGGTGGGAGAGGAGCTAACGTACGGCCTTCCGCTGGAAATGTGCGCCCATCACCCACGCCAGTTCCTACTCCTACTGTAGAAACCCAGGCACCGGAATCCGATGGACTTCTATCTAGAGTGGCGGATACCGTATTGCAGCCTGCCGGTATCCTGGCGGCCCCCGCATTGATTGCTGAAGCTATATCTCCTGGGAATCCGTTCTCTGGTTTTGTGCGGAATATCGGAACTGGAATTAGAGAAACGGCAGGGAACATCGTCCGGCAATTCACTCCTGTTGTAGGCGACCAGCCCTTACTTGAAAGAGACTTATCTGCCATATCCCAGGCTGAGTCGGTTGGAGACCTCACACGAGCGCAGGCCCTTCGTGATAGTGCTCAAGATGCCGCGAATCAGAGAGCCCTCAAGAATCGCACACCGCCTGATTTCTTGAACTCTGCCCCTCCTACGTCCACGGCAGAACAAGTCGGGCGGGGAATCGGTACGGGACTGGCTAATATCCCTGTTGCGGGCTCGGGCGTGCCCGAAGAGAATTTCATATCCAACAGGGCCAGGAATAACACCTCGCCCTTGGAGACCGCACTCATCAATCTAGAAGTGGCGACCCTTCCTATCGCGCATGGGGTGTCCCCCGCACAGATCGGCAATATTGCACGACTAGGCAGAGCTACCGTAGGCGCGCGTGCCACACGGAATGTACGTCCCTCCGTCGCTAAGGTAATAACCGAGCATGACATTATCACTGGCAGGGCTGGGACTGCTTCCAGCCGAACAGTACATGCTCCTATAGAGGGTACAAATCAGAGTGTAGAATTCACCCCGCCGTCACGCACGCAAAACGCCAGGCCCACCCCAGATAGGCCAGTTCCAGTCAAGACCCCAAATACGGCAAGAGAGGCCGCCACTGAAAGGGTAGACCGCCGGGTGGCAGCCCAAGATCGAGCAACGAAAAGTCCATTAGTGACCAGGGCTATCCAAGCTATCAAAGACACAAAGATAGTCCGACGGGCAACTACTGAGTTGATCTCTGAACAGCGTCCTGCTCGTGTGGCTAGGGGCATTGCTGCCAGCGAGGGTGGGGATATTCTGACTCGGAGCAGAAGATTTCGTGGCGCTCAAAGAGGAGAATTCGAGACCTTTCAACCGGACGACGCGATACGAGGTCTATTTACAGACGACGAATTTAGGGAACTCGTTGGGATGATTCGAGACCCTGATATATTCAATCCTGTTTCTCAAGCCTTCCAAATGAATAATGCTGACACGGCCTTCCAGAAACTATTCAGCGAGAACCTACTTCCAACAGAAGGAGAGATAACACTTCTAGAAGAGGTGTTCGGAGGCAAGTTCGTTCGCGCGACTATGGCGAAGCGCACCCTTCCTCGTAAGGTGTGGGCCACATTCTTGGATGCTTGGAATCTACCAAGAGCCTTCATAGCATCCGGCGATGTTTCGGGAACTCTTCGGCAGGCAGGTATGCTGGCGGCGGGGAATCCCCGACGTTTTGGGCAGGCCAACGCCGCTCAGTACAGGGCTGCTGTCTCCAAAAGAGGGTTCCTTATAGAGAAGGAACTCATAGAGAGTAACCCCAACTTCCAGAGGTTCACCAGGAAGCAGGCTGGTCCTGGTATTCAGACTAAGCCAAGATTACAGCTAACCTCCACCTCCGGTGCATCACCGCTAAATGCCAGAGAGGAAGTATATCTATCGGGATTCTCCGACAATATACCTGTTATTCGGAATTCCCAAAGAGCATTTGTGACTCTTCTGAACAAGCTCCGTATGGACGTCATGGATGACATGATTGGTCTTATCGAATCGAGTGGACGGGCGGCTACCGAAGTCGAACTGGATGATGCCGCTAGATTCATTAACAATGCGACCGGCAGAGGCCCACTACCCGTACCGCAGGACGTTGCCGCGATATTCAACGGGGTATTCTTTTCCTCCAAGCTATTCACCTCACGTATCGCACTTCCTTTTAGTGTTATCTCTAGGTCTGGCACGATAAGGAAGAAGGTCGCGAAGGATCTAGTGAAGGCTGTCGGGACCATCATGACGATGGAGATGGTCCTCAAGTATTCGGGTGCCGCAGAGGTAGAGTCAGACCCCCGGTCTTCTGACTTTGGGAAGATGAAGTTCGGGAAACTCAGAATTGACCCCTGGATGGGTTTCCAGAAGATAGCAAGGCTAGTTGCTCAATTGTCAACGGGTGACCGAAAATCTGTAGGAACAGGCGGTATAACACATAGTGATTTCTTGAGCAGAGAGACCCTGGATACTGTTGCGACCTTCTTGAGGGCCATGTTACATCCCTCCGCCGGGGCTGTAGTTTCCACATTGGATGGCGAGGACTTCCTTGGAGATGATTTCTCTGAGGCCTTTAAGCAGCCATTCCTCGGAAAGGGAGTGCAAACACCATCTGACCTACTCGATATCAGGAAGAACCCAGTTGTTAATGGGACTGTGTTTTTGTTCGTGCAGGATATGATGGATGCTATTGCTGAACAGGGGTTTGTGTCGGGCCTTGGTGCGGGGACTGCTGGGTTCATTGGTTTTGGAGCCTCTACCTTCTCCACCCCGGACGACCTAGCTAAGGACATTCATGGAGTGGGTTTCACAGAGATATATCCCTTTGAGCAGACAGAGGTACGGGCTATTTTCAACGCTCAGGAAGACGACACGCCCGAGATATTGAATGATGGGACTATCAACCCTGACCTCTCTCGAAGCCGCCAGCTTGATATCGAAAGAATGAACAAACTAACGGAGCTGTCCGAGCGTGCGGCATCGACTCCGACTATCGCCGTATTCGCAGGGCAAAAGACTGGACGGCGCCAGATCGTAAACGACTACTTCGCCATCAAGGCAGAGAACGCCATCAGGAAGAATGAAGCCAGAGAGAACCTATTCGGGGATACAGACTATCAACAGGACAGCCGAGGTACTCCGTTAGAGAAAGCAGCACTCCAGGAATACTACAACGCCATAGACGAGTCCAAGTCGCCCGCTGGGATATTCCTAAACGACGTGTGGCAACAGAAACGCGACGACTTGACTCGTAAGTGGCAAGACGAAGGGACTCTTCTCTACGTCCAGGCCAACACCAACACCAAGCCTGTACCCAAACGGCTAGAAGACTTTCTGAGGGTGAGGGCCAGGAACGAATGGCAGAGAATCCAGGACTCTAAGGACGCTCGTACTAAACTGAGCGCACGGCCCAGAGGATTTGAGCCCGTTCCCAGCAACACGTCTGTAGATGTACCGATTAGACCTACTGGTAATGTCCGGCCTAGCAATAGCCGTAGCAGGAACGTGCGTCCTGGAGGCTTGCGTTAAGGCAGTCTAATACCACCAAAACCTAATATGCTATACTAATGTTCGTGAAATGACCCTGGCAGGTTACAGAGTTGAGTCTTGCCAGGGTCATTCTTTGTAGTCTGTCAGGGGATTCCTAATGGGGGGCCCTTTTTATATGACTACTGAAAACCAACCACCGGCACCGGATACCAATACAACCACGGACGTATTCGACGAGGCGTTAGCTAGTGTACCGGCAGCCTCACCCCCTGTTCCGAGTGTGCAAGCCCCGGAACCCGCGCCGGAACTTGGTGTTCCTCCACCTACTGCGACTCCGGAAGGCTCGACTCCGCCTCTTGAGATACCCGTACCGCCTCTGAGTCCTGACGCTATCGCGCTCCAGGAAAAGCAAGCGGAGATTGACGCGCTCACCCAGTCAAGCGACGCGACCAAGTCCCTTCTCCAGCAATATCAGGTAGAACAGCGCAAGACCCAGGTAGACTCGCAGACATCACAGTTCGCCCAGCAGCTTATAAGTGACTTTAACGACGGCACACTTCCTCAAAAGGCCAATCAATGGGCCCAGGTATTTGCAAATTCTCAGGTCCAGGGCCAGGAAGCGGCACAGGAAGCGGCTGCCAAGGCCACGACTATACGGCAGTTCGCCACTCAATACGGAGTTCCCGAAGATATCCTCGCGGTTCATGAGTCCCCACAGGCCATGCAGATCGCTGCCCAGCAAGCCCAGAAAATCATGGCGCTGGAAAAGCAACTCTCTGAGACCCGACAGACTCAGCTCCCCACACAAGTCTTCGATAACAGCATGGGCTTATCCACGGGTATGACAGAGGCCCAGCGCAAGGCGGCTTCGGGGCGTGGCGAATACACTCCAACCCCAGAAGAACACACAAAGTGGCTGAACGAAGCACTCAATAAAGTTCCAGGATTTGGATTTTAGGCCGGTAACACGGCAGATGGGATGATGAGGTAGATGGTTACTGGAGCAACGCAAACAGGTTCGTTACGTGACTCGCTAGACACGGCTGTAGACGAAGCGAGATTGGTGAGGGAATACATCGGCCCGATGGTCGTGGCGGCTGAGAAGCATACACTCAGCCCCAATACGGGTCTCGACTGGAAAGAGGTGGACATCTCCAAGATGACCGCAACGGGCATCACGGAATCCACCGATATCAAAGACAACGCCCAGCAATATGTGGACACTCCCAGGACGGTAACTCCTCAATTAGTGGGTATCCACACCTTCGTCACCAGACGGACGCGCGCTCGTATTGCTACTGTGACCCTGGAGAAACTCGGTCCCGTAGCGCAGAACGCCATGAACCGCAAGAAGGACGAAGACGGCCTGACCATCCTGGACTCGGCGACCACCACAGGCCCAGGTGCGGGAGCCACGGTCACCTCGGGCAACATCAGCGCCTTCAAGACCCAGATATCCAGCAACACGACTGAGGGTGCGGTAGGCCAGATATTCACTGTAGCCCACGGCTTCCAGATCAAGGACTTCTGGGACGAGATAACAGGTGGGGTCGGGACTTCGCCTATTCCCCAGGGCATTACAGAGGCCTTCCTACGGAACGGCTTCTCGGGGATGCTGGCCGGAACTATCGTCTTGGAAGACGGGAATATAACAATTGACTCAAGTGCAGACGCTAAGGGCGGTGTATTCGCCAGAGAGGGCGTGCTGCTGATCCAGGGCCTCTCTCCATACGCACTGAGCGAGGAACGACCTTCGATAGGTGGCGGGGGAACCTCCATCTATCTGTACGACGAGTACGCATGGGCGATCAGGCTTCAGGCTTGGGTCAAAGAGTTGTACTCAGATGCAACTACGCCCACTAGCTAACAATAACGGTTAAGCTCCCATAATCGCGGGGGTCGAGGATGAGGAGGAAAGGTCATGGCACCACAGGGTAGTAAAGGACGCATAGTCGCTTGGAGCGATTTCAACGGTGGATACGAGGATATCGTCTGGGCATCCACCTCGGTGGACATCGACGGTGGCTGGTATATCGTCTCAGTAGCTGAGGGCACCATCCAGAAGGTCGTTGACGAGCCGGGTGGAGTTATCCAGTTCGATACCGACACAGGAACCAACGACAACGTAGCGCTGATCTCCGGCCCGTTCAGGCCTGCTGACGGTGGATGCTGGATGCAGGTTCGGTTGAAGGTCATGGACGACGGGGTGGCAAACCTCACGGACCTTGAGTGTTTCGTGGGCTTCTCGGAGACGATGGCTCAGGGCACTCCGGCCATACCCGCGACATTCACGACCGAGACCATGACCTATGTGGGTTCCGGTGGAATGGTGGGCTTTCTTCACGACTCGGCAGCCACGGACAACGACTGGCGGGCGCTCGCGGGAGACGGTGGAGCAGCTTCGTCTAATGCGGACGCCAACGGGACTCGGTCCAACCAGACCATGACCCACAACGAATACTACATCTTCGAGGTTCAGATAGACCCTGACGGCACGGCCAGATGCTACATCGCTCATGATGGGGCGGGCAAAGATGGCCTGACTCTGATTAAGACTATTGAGACGGCTATCACTCCTGGAGATATCTTTTACGCGGTAGCCGGGATGCTCCAGAACAAGACCAACACAGCAGACAATATCATCGAGTTCGACTACGCCTACGCCGAGGGCAACCGAGACTGGAGCGTATAGATATGCCACCGCATGGAATCTTTGGCAGGATAAGCGAATTCCAGGACTTCATGGGCGGGTACGAAGACATCACCTGGGCTTCTACATCAACCGACTTAAAACACGGTTGGTACATGGTGTCCGTCAATGATGGGACCATCCAGAAGGTAGTTGACGAACCCGGTGGGGTAGTTCAGTTCCTGACGGCGACTGCGGACAATGACAACGTGGTCCTTCTGTCGGGGCCGTACAGGCCAGCAGACGGTGGTATATGGACTGAGGTGCGGTTTAAGGTCGCTGACGACATGGCGAACACCCAGCTTTACGCAGGCTTCGTAGAGGAGATGAACCAAGCTACGCCGGTGATTCCCGTGGAGTTTGCGACGGAGACCATGACGTACAACCAGACCACCACCAACTCGGGGGCGGGCCTTCAATACGACTCTGGAGGGTCCACTGGAGACTTCAGGGCCGTGGCCTTCTCAGGAACCGTAGCGTCTTCCAACGCGGACGCTAACGGCACTAGGGCTAATCAGACCATCACGGCAGACGAATATTACATCTGCCGTACCGAGATTGACCCGGACGGGACCGCCCGGATGTACATCGCCCACGACGGATTGGGCAAGGACGGATTGTTCCTTGTAAAGGAAGTGATCTCAGCGGTGACCCCTGGCGACCTCTTTTTTGCAACGGCGATATGCCAGAACGCTACGGGCGCGGCACTTGAGTTCGAGATAGATACTCTGGACGCCAGCGGGTATCGCGACTGGAGCGTCTAAGACAACGGGATGTGAAGTGGGGTGAGGGGTTTCCTTTCTCCGAAGTTAGGCCAAGACCGCCAAAGGAGGAATCATGGCAGTTAATCCACGAAAATACGACGGGCTTCATTTAGGGATAGGAGACGAGTCCAATAAGCCCGTGCTGGAGATTCTGGTACGGGGAGAGACCGACGATGCCTCTACCTCTTATCCACGAGCGTTTCACTTCGCAGCAGCTGATGATGCGAATACCGATTGGAACGTAGCAGCCAATACTCATCCGACCATCTATTTCCACAGCGCCACGGCTGCCGCAACCTGTTACATGACTTTCTCTCATAATGCTTCTACTGCGGAGATCACGGCAGCCGGTGCTTCCAATGTTGACCTGCAATTCGACACAGCAGGAACCGGGCAAATAGTCTTCCAGACAGGCGGAACCGATCTCCTGAACTTCCACGATGTCTCAGGGGTATCATTCGTCGCCGCAACCGTAACCGCTGGCCACACTGTCTTTGTACAGACCGAGGACGGCGGTATTGCTTGTGGAGCCACGGGTGGAGCGGGTGGAACCCTCCAATGGCTTACTGGAGATGGTGGCGCTGGAGTTGACTCAGGTAACCGCGCAGGTGGCGTGGGTGGGTCTTTCACAATGCAAACAGGTGCAGGCGGGGCAGCAAGCGCCTGTACTTCAAGCGCAGGTGGCGCTGGAGGGTTGCTTGATCTAGTCGGTGGAGCCGGTGGAATAGCCGCCACCTCTTGTTCTGGTAATGCAGGAGCAGGTGGAGCGGTCACGATCACTGGTGGAGCTGCTGGTGCCATCACTGGTGGAACAGGTGCCCCTGCTGTTGGTGGAGTTCTTACCCTTACTGGTGGACTTGGAAGCACATCTAATGTTTCTGGCGACACTGCTGGAGCCGGAGCTGGCACGACCCTTTCTGCTGGTGCAGGTGGGGCTGCTACAGGTGCTGGTTGTGACGTTGGTGGAGCCGGTGGGGTCCTTGAACTCTTTGGAGGGCAGGGTGGTTTGGCCAAGACTGGTGGAGCCGCAGGAAATGTAATCGTCCACTTAGGCACTGCTGTTGGCGACTGTTGCGCGGGTGCTATAGGTGCATTTTTCCTTCGTAATAACACGACAGGATTAGGTATGGCAGCAGTAGCACAGTGCGCTGCCACCACGGCAGGTATAGGTAGTATATGGGCGCTGGATGGAGCCCTAACCTCTTGTAACCAGGCTCCTGCTAACCATGCCATATTGATGATCCAAATTGCCTAAAAGGAAAGAAGAGATGAACTAATGGCCAGCCGACTGAAACCCTTCCACTATTCACTGCAAGAGTATTACACGGCGTTCATAGACAACCTCTATGTGTCGTTCAATGGCGAAGCGGACGCCCACGAGGCGCATGAACAACGAACGCTGGACGTCATGAAGAAGATCAAGTCCGGCGAGATAGCCCTTGACCAGATCGAAGTGACCGACAACGCATGGGAAATCATGCCCGCCCTGATGACGAAAGCCTCCACTCCTGACATATCCAAGACCAGTCCGAACGGCGCTACAGAGGAGGCCAAGAAGGAAGGGGCCAAGAAGGATGCAGTTTCAGCGACCTCCCGTAAGTGAGATACCCGACACCGTAGAGGACTGGGACCTCTCGTTCGCCCGTAAAGAGCCCGACGCGGCACATCCTTTCGGGAAGATGCGATGGAGGTTAGGAAGCAACGAGTGGATTTGCAACAAGATGTTCGGGGATATGCAGCTCAACGGATGCGAGCCTTTAGGCAGTATGCGTATGAGAGGCCGATTGATGATCGACGAAGACGGGAAGGCCTTCTATAAAGGCGGCGGGTAACATGCAAGACATACACGATGAAGTAGATGTCGAACTGGGACGCGGATTTTCCGGCAGAGACTTATTCGATTACACCCGCCTTCCCAAAGAGGCAACACACTATCGGTTCTGCTTCATGAGGGCAGGCATCAATGCCATCAAGGCGAAGACCAATGACCCGTTGCCCAAATGGACGGAGACCGCCGAGCAATTATGGAGACTGAGAGACGAGCGCACGGGCAATCTGGTCCTGGTTCAGGAATATAGAAGCGATGCCAATGTCAAGCTCAACTGGGCAGACGGCGGTTCACATATCTTCTCTGACGCATACGCTTGGGTAGATCCTGATACTGGCGTTGCGTGGTTGAGTGAGGAGCCTTTCGACTAATGCCACAGATCACCTATGTACACCACAAGACCAACGAATCTGAGGCAGAGGCCCAGAATACGGTCCGTGAAGGCCTGCGTCTCAAGAGCGAGGAGTTGGGACTGCGTACTCGTGTTGAGGGAGATGCCCTTTATAGCCGTAAGATCAGCTTCGGGAACAGTGTGGGTTTTGAATATAAAACAGAGGGCGGTGAACTGTTCATTACCGGATGGCTGCCCTACAGGCTTTCTGGGGTCGGTGCTATTCCCATCCCCGAACCATTTGTTCAGCCCCCTATCGCGGAACCTGTAATAGAACAGCCGGTGATTGAGCAACCCAAAGTCGAAGAACCTACGGTAGTGTTCGGCACGGACCTCCCTAGCGCGGCTTGTGAGGACTGTACAGAGGTTTTCTATGGGAAGAATGTCCAAGGGGCCAAGAACAGGCTCCGAACGCATATAAGAAAGGTACACAGCTAAAGAATCCCTTGCAGGGGAGGCAACGTGCTTGGGCCGTAGATTGGGGTGGGCTTCTCCTGCGAGGGTAAAAGAGATTATGAAGAACGACCGACCGATAACCAAACCGACCGAAGAGTCCTTTGATGCGCCGTTGAATCCATCGGCGCACTCGGTCACAACCTGGATTGACAAGGACGAGGGCGCATACGGCCTCCAGGAACTCGACCTGATGCTCAAGAGCAATCTCGGCTGGCACAGGTTCCAGATCATCAGGGTGATGAGGAATGACGAGTTCGCGGTTTGGTTCAAGGACATGGGGCCGAGGGAGCTGTACAACACCGACCAGATAAAGATTCAGTCGGGGTATCCAGTTAGGGCTGGCGGACGAATTCAGTTTCGGACAGTCGATACGGTAGGAGAGCTGATTGACGCGGCGAACGAACTTCGCCAGCTAAGGCCCTACCAGCAGGTGATGGGCTTAGAGCCCTCTAATCTAGTGGAAAGCTATTACACGGGCATGGAGTACGCGAAGGACAGGGTGCTCCATCCAGGAAAGACGGTGTTTGGACATGGTGATTAACCAGGACGCACTAAGAGGGATGTCCCCAGGAGATATGGAAGCGTCTATTCGAGGCGTGGCGGCAGCTCCTGAGCCTGGGACGGCTCGTCCAGCTACCATGCGTGAGATCATGGCGAAGCTCGACGAAGAGTTCTCCGTACCTGACGTCGCGGAGCTGGTAAATGGACACGGGTACACCTTCATCTGGGACACCGTGACCTTCGAGCGGTCGTATTGCTCTAACAACCTGCTCATAGGGAACCTTACACTGACTCGTGATGACGGGTCACACTTCTACACCACCAGGCAGCCTAAAGACGGTGAAGGTAATCTTCGGTGGCCCTGGCGTGGAACCATGAAGTGTCTGTTGCACCCTGAGCACCCAAATGCTGAGTCCTATCGTGGCCTGGGGATGCCGGAATGCATGAAGAGCAACATCCCCTCTGAGTACATGGTGAGGCTGCACGTCGAACACAAGCACTCGGACGCCTGGGCGATTATCAAGACCGAACGGGATGAGGTGATTCGCCTGGAAGACCGAGCCGAGATGAGGGCGATGAGGCAGGAGATGATGCGACGGAACGGCGATGAGCCGGTTCCTGTAACCGAACCAGGGCCCACAGATAGCCCTCCGATTGAGGCCACCATATCGTGGGACGGGGGCGCGACTACAGAGCCGGTGAAGATTGAGGCCACAACGAACACCGCCATCATGGACAAAGATACTCAGGTTACCGAAGACGGCAAGGCCCAAAAGTCATGGACGGAGACCTGCGACGTTTGTGGGTTCGTCTCAGAACCGGCCAAGGGCAGGCTCGGCGCGAACTCTCGAATGCGGTCTCACAAGAACAAGGAACACGGAGGCGGGTAGATGGTACAAGCCCTCGATGTAGATGCCATTCAGAAGGCCTGGAATCACTACTTCGTTCTAATAGGAGTAGAGCAGGTCAAGCGCGGCGATGAAGCCAAGGCCGTTGCGGAAGGCCAGCGCCTGAAAATGGAGGCCGAGTCTAAACGCGGCAGGGAGATTTCAATAGCGCAAAAGGCCTTTGATGCCAAGAAGCAGAAGATTGAGGATGAGCATGTTGCTCAACTGGGTGTGATTGAAAACGACGTGTCGGGCGCGCGGTCTATCGCCAATGAAGCGACTCAGGCGACCAAAGACCATCAGGACAAAGTCGAAAAGACACTTGGGGTACGTCCCAACATTCCTCAAGGCGCAGCACCAGCAGTGCGCCGCACCAATATGTAGGAGTAGAAGATGCCAAGACGAGTATTAGATGCTCCGATCAGAGAATTCTACGGCACGCAGCTAACAGCGTTGCAAAACCCGGCGACGACTGCTGCGAATCGCCGGACGATCAATCTGCGACGTGGGTTCCGAGAGATGTTACTCCGGAACACTGACGCTAATGCTGCTGACGACCTTCGTTGGGCCTTTGTCCCTAAGATCACCTATGTCTACTGGTACGACGATTCGGCCACCAAGGACGCGGACAAGTGGATTGACATACTGGGAGATTCCCGAGCCATGCTGGACTCAGCGCAGGCTGGGACTACCCAATTCACTCTGGCCGCAGCAGACCGGCTGTACGTCGCTACCACTGAGCGACACGGTGGGTTTGAGATGGACCTTGACGCGACTATTAACAATGACAATGCCGCAACAATCACAGGAGAATACAGTAAGCGAACTGGATTTGTGGCGACGGGCATCACGGATGGCTCTGCTACTGGCGGCGCTACTCTAGCAAACGATCTTGGCCCTATTGAGATTGACACGGCACCAGCAGATGGCGACTGGATGCCTGTCATCTTGAATAAGGTCATACCGAGTGCGCCTTTACTAGATGGGAGTTTATATTACTGGTTCCGGATTGTCCCCAACACTTTATTGGACGCAGTGGAAATCGAACAAATCACGCCGTTGGTCATTACTATCGACAACGACACTGGGAATTCCGAGGCTGGCTTCTTTGCCAACAACACGGAATACACGGTGGACATCGACGATTCTAGGGTGGGTGGTATGGAATATTGGGCCACAGGTGGTGACGTTGTTGCCCACCTCACCTGGATTAAGCGGTAGGACCCAAACGTAAGCTAAACCTGCTACCAGGCCCAGGTACAAGAGATTGGCCTGGGCCTTAATTTTATACGGAGTAAGACATGGCTGCTAACGTACAGGCAATAGTCGAGCTTATTGCCCCGACTGCATTTACGCACACTGCTGCAACGCTATCTGGGTTGACGATAGGTGGCGATAAGGATATTAAAACATCCTTATACGCAGGCATCTATATATACCATGCTGCCGTTGAGACAGTCACTCCGTTAGGGACAGATTATAAAATACAACTCCGCTGGTCAACCGGGGCTACTCAGGATGAAGATTGGGCAACTGTTTACACCTTCACGACCGGCCTTACTGCTGCTGTAGCGGCTGAAATAGCGGGCACCGAGGCGGCAGGCACTACTCAGATTGTTGTGGATGCTGACCCTACTGCGGCTTTCACCAGAGGAATCAAGTGTTATGCCCAAGACACCACGACAGTTGCGGACAGTGAATGGGCTGAGGTTGATTTTTCTGTAGCAGTAACCGATGTGAATCTTGTTGATGGTCTAACTGTTGGCAAGGACGCTGCGGATACTCTGTGGACACAAGCCGAGACGAACTACACGACGATTGACCTTGGAGGCGCATCCTTCATCCGCTGCATAGTCCAGCACACAGGTGCAACAGGGCCGAATCTCGAATTCAAGGTTGAAATGGTAGAAGTGACGGCCTTTACGTAATGGATAGTAACCCTGCCATCAATATGGCGTCGCCAGTCAACTGGGCAAACTCGCTCAATAATGAATTGAGGTTGTGGCTGCTGGTGATGCCAGGGACAAACAGCGGTTCGCGGTGGATGGACTTAACTGATCCTGGGCCCAGTGGGAATCACGGCACCCTTAATAATATGGGCAACGAGGACTGGATAGGCTCGTTTCGGCCAGGGGGGTGGGGAGGGCTGGACTTTGATGGGAGCAACGATGACGTGCAAGTCACGGCCAGCCAAGCCATAAACAATCTATTTCCCATGACATGGAACCTATGGGTGCAGAAAAGAACATTCCCTCAAAACACCACGCGGTTAATGAACAAGGGCACGGGAGACGGGTTTGTTTTCAGAAATGCGGGTGCCCAAACTAACACTGTGAAGTTCGAGAGGAGTCATACAGGAGCAAATGAACTGGTGCTGGTTGGGCCTGACGAGATGATTTTTACGGGCGTTCCTACAATGCTAACTATCACCTGGGACGGAGGCACCGCTGCTTCTGGTGCTCACATATATCAGGATGGACTTGAGGTGGCATCGTACCAGGAGACAAATAACGCTTCGGGCACTCCCGACGATGATTCAGGCACGAATCTGTTTATTGCTGAGTCGTCTGCGGGCGGAGTGAATCACGATGGATTCATGGACGATATTCGTGTCTGGGCGCGCGCACTAACTGCCACAGAAGTTTTCCAATATTACAATCTTAGCAAGGTTGGATATCCAGGGTTGTTGAATACATTCAAGCGTAGGTTTGTAGTAGCGGCAGCACCAGGCGCAGGTATTCGTAATCCATTCGGAGGGCCGATGGTTCTCAGAAATCCTTTGGGAGCATAGAAGATGACGCTCACTCTCGGAACAGTTAGGCCGGGAAGCACGTTTGAAGTTCCGTTCAATACATTCAGCTCGAACGACCCTTCGGCGTCAATAGCGATTGCTTCCTTTGCGGTAACCGACATTGAGATATACAAGGCTGGAGCGGCGACCACCAGGGCCTCCGACAACGGATACGCCCTACTCGACACAGACGGGATTGACTTTGATAGCCATGTCGGTATCGGGGGGTTCTCTGTAGACCTGGCAGATAACTCAGACGATGATTTCTATACAGCAGGGTCACGCTACTTCATCATTGTAGGCCCCACTACTGTTGATGCAGGGGCAGTGAACTTTGTCGCCGCTACCTTCGAGATCGGCTACCCTGGCGCCATGCTTGATGGGCAAATTGCTACCCTGGCATCCCAGACCAGTTTCACTATAACCAATGCCCCAACTGATGACAGCGCATTAGTTGGCTGTACAGTCATCATTCACGCTCAAGCGAGCGCTACTCAGTTCGCTATTGGGTATGTCTCGGTTTATACCACCGCTGCCAATACGATAACTCTAAAGGCTGACCCTGCCATCTTCACGATGGCGGCGGGGGATAATGTCTCCTTCTTCATGCCAGCCAACGTACAGGCGGTGGCCGGCACGACCCAGACGGCATTGAATATCGACGATATATTGACCGACACTGCTGAAATAGGCACAGCAGGTGCTGGGCTCTCAAATATCAATCTCCCTAACCAGACGATGGATATTACAGGAGACATCACTGGCGACCTATCAGGTTCTGTGGGGTCGGTCACTGGTGCTGTGGGTTCTGTTACCGGCGACATCGGAGGCATAGCCCCTGCTGGATTGACCAATGATGCCTTTGCAGACAATGCGATCGACGCTGCTGTTCTTGCTACAGACACCATTACCGCCGCTAAGATTGCGGCTAACGCCATTGGCGCTTCCGAAATTGCAGACGGGGCGATAGATGCGGCGACCTTCGCGGCGGGCGCTATAGATGCAGCGGCTATCGCCACTGACGCCATAGATGCGGACGCATTGAAGGCCGATGCTGTGGACTTAATTTGGGATGAGGCGATGGTAGAAACGACAGGAGCGCCTGCTATTACCGGAAGTATGAGATTGTTTATGTCCTGGTGGGCAGCGCTGTCCCGCAACAAGGTAACTCAAACCGCGACCGCTACAACCCTTCGGAACGATGCTGATGCTGGTGATTTGTCAGTGTCTACGGTTTCCGATGATGCTACGACCTTCATACGAGGGGAGTTTGGCACCTAATGGCTATTGACGACGCCAGCAAACGTGCGAGCGTCCTCCACGCTGGGAGTTTCTTTCCAGGACGAGTACCTCAGTCGAAAGATAGGGACGCCGGTGATCTTGACGATGCCAATCAGCGCGGATTCGTACTCTGGCATTACGCTGGCATATCGGCGGGGGCGGTGGCGGTGTCGGAAGACGCTCCCCAACGAGTGCGTATGGGCGCTCATGGCCTCTTGCACGGCAGAGGCAAGACTCCAATAGGCAGAGGACTGTAGATGGAAGAGAAGGACGTATTCGATTACATTGTCCAGTCCACTGCGGATATTGCTTCTATCAAGACGACCTTGGAAGAAACGTTAAAGCCGCTTGTCCTCCAAGTGAATGACCACGAGACCCGTCTAGCAGCTACACAGAGCGACGTGAAGACCCAGAAGCGCATATGGAGCAGCCTGTTCTCTTTACTATTGGTTAGCCTGGGAATAGCAACTGCGTGGGTGAAGGGATTGTTCAATGGTTAATCAACCGGCACAATCGCTTCCTCGTCGAGCGGTCAGGCAGGCGATTGGCTATGCTCTCCTGGGACCCCGTTTTATTGTAGGAAAGTTTGACGGGGTAGGAACCGTCACTACAGGCGGTGACACGTCTCTACGGGGCGGTGACGATACTTACAATGGATACTGGATTGTGTTCCATGACGGCGCGGACGAGGGAGATGTTGTGTCCGTGACCGACTTTGACGAGACGGGTGGCGCACTTGAACAGTTACTTACGTTCACACCTGCGAACGATAATACTGACACGACCGCTGTTGGGGCATCGTATGAGCTTTGGCCCTCGGAGATTCCACCCGAGTACATCGACAACCTCATCGACCAGGCGGTCATAGATTCAAGGGGTGTGACCTACCACGCCGAAGAGGATTTCACCCTACATCTTCACCCTGACGACCAGCGGTATCCTATCCCAGACCAGTTCTCGATGATAAATAAACTAGAACGCCGGGTTAGTTTGACCAGCATTGTCCTACGAGACTGTGATGCCGTGTGGGGTGGCGACCCATCTTCGGGCTTTACAGAAGCATTGGACGATCAGATCAAACGCCTGGGGGGCGCTTCTATACGGTGCACCATTGCCAGTTCTGCCACGGCAAATACCTCGGCGCTTAATGCGAATGCCACGGGCCCCGCTGTGGACATCAGTAATTACAACAGGGCAGAATTCTGGTTCCGGTCGTCTATAGACCTTGAGCAAAATGCCTTTGGATTGCTTTTTCAAATCTCCTTCTCAAATCCTATCGCCACCGTGCCATTCCCACCCATGAAGGCAAACATATGGACATTTCTTAGTGTTCCGATGGATTCGCCCTCTAATATATTGGAGGTTGGCACGGCTGTTGATAATTATATTCTTCAATATCTAAAAGATGGCGGGGCCGCGGTTGCTTGGATAGACGATCTTCGGGCGGTTCAGTCTGGTCGGGATATGTGGGCTCGGATTAACCCCCGTGAATGGTATATCGACAAGGAAGCGCGGGAAATTGTATTCAAGAACAGGCAACCCTACCAACGCCTGAAGATAACAGGTGGGCACCAACCACACATTCCCTCCAGGGACTTCCCATTTCACCAACTAGAGAACTGTGACGTGGTATGGGCCACTATTCACGCCAACACGACGGGCACCGCTGACACCGACGTTGTGAAAGAAGGGAAGGCCAGCCTTAAACTTGTAACTGGTGACCAGGCGGATGGTGAGGTTCTGGCGCAACAGACCATAAATCCATTCGGGCAGGATATATCAGGGTTCACCCACATTGCCTTTTGGATTCGGAGCACTGCCGCAATAGCGACCGATGTTATGCAATTAGTTCTGAAGGAAGAGTCCACCGAAAGAGAACGGTTGAGCATCAAGGCTGTGATCACTGCCGACACCTGGGAGTATCAAACCATTCCTTTACTGACTCCCGCCAGTGATAACCTTATTACAATCTTGGTAATCGAGGCCAACCACGTCAGCGCAATAGACACAAAGACGGTGTACTTTGACGATATCCGGGCTGTGAACATCCCCGACACTACCCGAATGGACCTGGACGATCAGTACATTATCGACTGGGTGCTAGCAGCGTTGAAGATGCAAGACCCGCTGGTGTCTGCAACCGAGAAGACCCTCTGGATGGCTCGGCGAGCGGCTGCCAAAGGCGGGCTGCGGCACTTCACCGACGTCCGGAAGATCTGATAATGCAATTAGACTGGGCAGCCACAATCAAAAGTATGTTTCAGGACATTCGTTGCCCACAGTGCATGGACGACGAGATGCTATCCGAGGTCACGGTCTTCTGGGTGTCGCATGTTAAAGGCGGGCAGGTGCTTAGATGTGCTTGCACTCGCGGGCATGAATTCACCAAGGAAGTAGTGGATTAGTGGTTAACTCAGTTGCTCTATCTCAGGAAGTAAATCTTGACTCTATTCGTTACAAGCTCAGAGGGCATGTCAGGATTACCCTACCCGAGGGGTTCGCAGAGAAGACTGTTCTAGGCGACTTCACCCAGGAGAGCCTGAGACGCCGGAACGTCATGCGCTGGAGCGACTTCAGCGGGGGCATCGGTCTAAAGGTAGTGTCCCCCCAGGATGGTGCTATTAACCTCCGGCGTGTCTGGTACTCAGACTGCCACTTGTTTCAACGTGGCCAGGTGACTCTCCCCAAGGGCGAGACCGCCATGACTGGAGGGCCGTCTGGCACACACCAGGCCCTTGCGTTCTTTAATGGCCAATTCTACCTAGTAGGAGCCAGCGGAGACGTCTTTCGAACTTCGGCATCATCCGACAATCTCACGGACACGACTCATGACCTAACCAACACTACTGTGGACTGGGTGGCAGGCAGGCTTAACGGGTCCGACTTCCTTATATTCGGACAAGATGGCTCGGGGTACGAGTTCTCGACGGACGGTGCATCCTATACCACAGGAGGCCGTGAGGGGCACTTCCTTGTTATCTGGGACGACAGGCTCTGGGGATTTGACGTAGACGACCATAAGCTGTGGTTCACACTATCCCCGAGTGCGACTGTGGGCGACCACACGGACGACGCGGTGCTCTCCGCTGAACTAGGGACCGCCCTGGGTATGTTCACTGGGCCAGACGCTGCGGGCGAGGACATTATCTATGTGTTGACCCGTGACGCCTTGTGGGCGCACGACGCGGGCAACGCTCGATTCGTGAAGACTCGATTCCAGCAGATCATCCCAACTAAACGTGACACAACCGAGCTTCCCAGGGACTACCATGTAAGGCCTGCGGTTTGGAACACAGCCATTTACATACCATCGGGATTGAACGTATGGGAATATTCTCCTGTCGCGGGCACCATTCGCTCTATAGGCCCTGACGATGACTTTCACAACCTCCCATCTACTGACGTTTTTGGTGGGCCTATCAGAACGTTGGTATCCAGTGACGACGCGATATTTGCACTCAATGATACAAGTCAATCTGAAGCGGGGAGTTCGGCGACTTCGAATGTCTTGGAGTGGAACGGACGCGCATGGCAATCGTTCTACTCCACAACAGTAACCCCTGGGTCAGGAAACGTTACCCACGCAGCGGTAGTGGGCGTACAAGAAAAAACAACTACCCATGAATATAGATTGTGGGCCGCGACTGCTGGCACCGATGAGCTCTTCTGGGATTTGCCACTGTGGTCAAAAGACCCCAAGGGATTTTCAAAGTATGTTTATGGTGTGAACCAGGACTCTTTCGCCAGGTTAACTCTCCCCTGGATAGATGCGGGGACAGACTCAGAGAGCTTTGCACTGAGGGTCAAGGTGGACGCGGTTGACCTGGATGCCAGCAATGAGATAGAGGTTCAGTATCTCTCGACCTTCGACCCTAACGCCAGTATGTTAACGACCTATACGGCACTGGCTACCGGAGCCTCTGCACTGGACACCGACGGCATCTCTATCCTGACCTTCCCCGACAACGGAACGTCCGAAGAGGGGCTGCTGTTTCGGTGGATTCTCCTGCAACTACGATTGTCTCGGGGGACGTCCACGCAATCACCTGTACTTAACTCCCTGGAATTCGAGTGGTACAGGAAGCCTACGTTCAAGCTGGGGTTTGAGTTTCAGATTGATATGCGAGAGGTGTACGGACCGAGGACGCCGACCGACCAGTTCTTCGCGCTCATGAACTCTGTCAAGAACGCATCGGGGCTTCTGGAGCTCACCTGGAAGGACACGTCGGTGACCCAGAGCGGGATCACTCGCACGTACTACGTGGCGATCACCAGCCTTGAGATGCTTGAGGAGGGCACCGGCACCAAGGACGGTGGTATCATGTTGGTGAGAGCGGAGGAAGTGTAATGCTGTTATTAGCTTGGCTCATCCTGGCGTTAGGCATGTGCATTCTCGTGGAATGCCTATGGTGCTATAGCTTTTGGGAATGGTGGCTAGACAAAAGGATCGAGAGGAAGCGCGATGGCTAAGATAACATCGAGCGGCCCTAACTTGCTGCCGAAACTCAAGGAGCTGGTGGACCTTACTCGCGACATCAAGATAGACGGGTCTACCCAAGAGACAAATGAAAAGCTAGAGGAACTTCTTCACGCCATCCAGCAGATAACAGAGAGGTAGATTATGAGCGGAAATACAGTATTAGAAAGTGGTGGAATCAACCCCACAAAAGCCCTGATCAGGACCGAAGGACAGCTTGAGACCTTCTCGACTTCTGTTGATGAGTTTGAGAATGTATCTGCTCGGGACTCTAACTCGTTCTCGTGGACTGTGGTGCCAGTCAATTCTGACGATGCGGATACCATACTGTTGGTGCAGAACACGTCTGACACGCTCTTTCTCCACATACAGACAATTCTCGTTCTCAGTGACCTTAACAGCACGGGAGCTACAGTGTTCACGATTGACAATGCCACTACCCCTGTAGGCGCGGCGGTCGTGGGTGTTTGCTGGAACCGTTCGGCCCCAAGGGTCGCATCGGCAGCAGCGGTGGGTGACGACACGGCCAACGACTCGCAGGAGAACATCATCTTTGACGAGGAGATTTTAGCTGACGTGCCTAGGGTATGGGACCTACACGGTGCGCTTATACTCGGCAAGGGTGCTGCCGTGGGGATTGACCTAACCCTTGGGGCGACCGCCCTGAGCTCCGCGTCAATTCTGGGTTTCTACGCTATACCTGACGCACTGAGGCGATAATGCCCGCACCCGTATATCTTCAGTCTATAGATGGCAGAGCGCTGCATACTGAGAATCTCGGGCCTACTGATGCCCATCTTATTACCGAGGACCACTCACGAGTTGGCACTCAGTTCAAAGTGGCTGGCACAACCTCGGCTGCGACCACCACGATAGTTGAGCCTCGGGCTGGGAGTGTCATTGTAATTACAGACTTAACCGTGAACCAGGACAAGATTGCGTCTGGCGTGGTGACCGTGCAATTCACAGATGGGACTAACGATGAGATTCTATTCAAGGCTGCGACTTCTGATGCGCCTGTAACGGCACACATGGCCTATGCTGGACGAATGCGAGGGTGGGTGAATGCCAAGATAGAGATGATAAGTGCGGGGACGAATCCAGTAACCAATGTGACGGTGGTGTACTACCATCTTCTGAGTGGCGGCGGTGCAGTGAGTTCAGACGTGCTTTCGTTCGATGACTGGAATGCGCAGAGATAATGAGACCCAAAGGGGGCACCGCTACATCTTCAGGGCAGCTATCTGTCATCGAAGACACGACCATCGCCACGGCCAGGGTGCTGTCCATCGAGTTCCACGCGAGGAGCGATAACGCCTCGGCAGTTTACTTTGGGGAGAGCGATGTGTCGGCGACCAACGGCAGGGAGCTCTTAGCAGGTGAGGTCTTTACCTTCGATTTCAGTGACGGGAACTCCAATCCGTCTAGTCCTGCGGGTTCCGTGCTGTTCAACAGCTTCTTCGTGGCCGTGACGGGCAGCGCGAAGATAGACTGGACAGTTATACTGTTCTAGGGGCTACGTTGCTCTACGGCGCTTCTGAAGGCTTCTGTATACCCTGGGCTTCGAGGATGGGTTCTAGGAAGTGGTCAGGTCGCCGCACTGACATCATGCCAAATTCTTCCTTTAGCATGTCATGAATTAACCACGCCGCCTTGGCAGTAGCAGCATCGGCGATGAACCTAAGTGATAGCTCCTGATCTATTGCGTCTTCATTATTATTCGCGTCATCAATCGCTTCGTCGGTCAGCTTCAGGTCTAGTTCCATCATTCCCCTTCCGGTCGGCTAATACCCTGGGCTTCGAGGACGATCTCCAGTGCCGTTGCGCCATCAATGCACATCGCGTCCCAATAATCTCCTTTATACATCCACTCCACTATCGCATACGCCACCTTAGTCACCGCAGCATCGGCGATGGCTCTATCCGTTTCTTGTATTTCATCAATGCCCATATCTAGGGCATAATATGCAGCCTCTATCTCTTCATCACCTAGCGTCAGGTCTAGGGGTTCAGCTTCCATATCCTATCCTCTCTATATGGGACTACGGGTTATTGAATCTCAAAAATATGCCCGTATGAACTGAAAATAAAAATCCTCCATAGGTTATCGAGGAGCCTATTATTATCTTCTGATGGGTTCATCAACGCATCCCACACTTCCTGCTTTATGAGCACGCGCTTCAAGAAATCCTCCGGCAATACCCATTCCTGCGCGATTGTTCCAGGGTCGTACTTACTGACTATCATGCTATCTCCTCGCCAGTATCTCGAAGGCCTTGTCGCGGTCTGCTGGTCGCCACAGGTAGTATTCGTCGTCGTTCGCCTCTAATAGAGCCTGCCAGTGCTTCTGGTCGGGAGTTTGCCTGCCCTTCCTGGATTTGAGTTCCGCCCAGATATGTCGTGGCGGGTCCATGCGCACCATCTCCAGATCGGGAAAGCCTTTAGATGTCACGACCCTTCCTCTATTTACATAGGTGCCGCACTTAGGACAAGGTGCGCCCAGAGTGTTGTGAGAATAGACTTCGTATCCAAGTTCACGAGCTACGTTGATGACGTGTCGCTGGAATGAGCTCTCTGACTCGTTGGCGTACAGGTCAGCGGGGTCCACGAGGTTATCTGGGTAGGTCACGCTTCCGCCTCCAGCCCCAGGGCCTTAGCCGCAGCCATAAGTAGTGCGTCCCAGGGGGTGTCGGCGGTGCAGTCTCCTGCTACAGGGCCTCTGTCAAAGACATCTGAGTGCCATTTATCCCCACGGGTGTATAGGCCAATGTTGGGCACGACTTCACGTACCACGGGCATCCATCTCATATCGTGGGGGTCTAGTACCGTATAGCCAAGACAGCCCGCCTCAGCACAGGTCGGCTTAGTGATAATATTAATGTTGTTACCGGGGCTGAGCTCGTGAGGCTTAACCGAGACATGATTGACGTCGCACTCCACCCTGCACTCCGCACCAAGTACATAGACTTCGCCGGTGCAATCAGGAATCATACAATGAATGCTATACATGCCTGTTTCAGGGATACCGGGATGATTTTTCTTACACGGCTTCTTCGCCTCCGCTAGAGCCAGCGCCAGGGCCTGTGTGTCGATGGAGTTGGTGGTCATGGCAAGTCCTTTTTACATCCAGTTAGATTGGACCAGTTCACAATAATTATGAAGGCCATCCAAAAGATAAGGCCAAACAAGAACCCAAACTTTGCGCCGAGAGCAACCCCTATCCAGAACTCAGCGGTCACGTCGTCACCTTCTCTTCTGCTTCTAGCCACTTCCAGACAGCCTTGGCAGCGACTTCTAGGGGTTCATGCCCATATCCTATTACCCAGCCTTTAGGGTCTTTTATCGTGCAGCGCCATTCGACATCTTCGTAATCCCAATAGAGTCCTAGATGATAGGACAGCTTACGAGCGCACTCCAGCAGCACCCCCAGGTCACGGACGACGGTGTAGCCTACCTTTTGACAAGGATCGCTAATGTGACCTTCTTCACAATGGCAAGCAAGACACTCTTCCCGCAGCCCATCGAACCTGGGGTCGAGCACATGGCCTGTGTCTCGGCAATCGCAGGATGGCCCATGTGGGCTTCCATCATCTTTCGGGTACGTGAGGGTCACGGGGCATGGCAACGTCTTCTCAGCTATCTGGGCTAGGTAGTCAGCCACGGCTCTCTCCTTCCTCTACAGGGGTGTATGTGGCCTCGAAGATGTCGGGCTTGCAGAGATAGATGTCGCCCTGGATGTCTTTAATTATCCAGTCATCTTCCCGTGCCGTCATGAGCCCTTCCAGCGTTGGGATTAGCAAGCCAATCCGAGCCCCACTATCTTTAACTTCATTGCCATCGTCATCGACGTAGCATCCTTCTGGCTTGCCTTCAGTGAGTCTGCCAACGCCAGCGTGAGCGCACATCTCATCCCACGTCTCCCATTTAAGTTGCACGGCCTCGACTGGTTTCTTTATGAACTTAGCCATTGATCGTCTCCTCTGGGGTTAGGGTGCCGGAGCCGTCACAGTATCCGCATGGGTAGCCTCTTGTTCCGGTGCCTTTACACTCAGGACACGCCTCCACCGTCTGCGTCTCGGGCTGGTGGGGGTAGATTAGAACTGTGCATTCAGGGGTGTGTATGCCGCCGTCCCAGGAGATGCCACAGGACGAGCATGTATCCCCTACTGGAATAGAGGAGGCTGAGAGGGCGGCTCCTAACGCTTTGTATTTGTCGAACATGTTGGGGCTGAAGAATGTCGGGCCGGAGGCGGTTACCGAGTCATAGAATTCCTGTGCTGCTTTCGCCTGCTGCTGAAGCTGGCGTTGATCTCGTACAGATATGTCATGGTAGTCTTTCCATCTATCACCCCTACCTTTCGCCTCCACAAGCGCCGACTCCAGCCGTTCGATTTGAGCTTGAAGGGATAGTTCGTAGTCGCCTGGTTGAGTCTCTCTACTCATGTGTGTCTCCTTCTACGGCTGGGGCGTCTCTACCTACAGTGGGCCTAGCCGCCATACGTTGCCTGTTTCTTCGTTATTGCAAACCATTGATCTTCGCTCGGCGTGTAGTTGTGATTTAGGGCGCCTGTGAGCCTCGTAGGGAAACTCTTGCCTCGTTTGCTTGCCTCTACCCACCCTGCGCCTTCGGGTATCTCGTCGCGTTCGATCATTCCATTTGGAGTGACAAAGAAAAACAGATGGCAATGTTTCAGATACCCTTCCCACTTGCTATCACCCTTGAAGTCGGCTCTCGACACTTTCACTTCATAGATGTGGATTCTGAGAGGCGAAGTCCATCTAATAGCGAAGACGTCGGCTCGTTGGACACTGCCCGTCCAGCGCGCGTTGTTCCCTCGAAGCCCCAGGTCCATCTCCTGAAGGGCTATCCACGGCGGCGAGACACGCTTGCTCAGGTACGTACACAAGTCCTCTTGCAGGTCCGCATGGGCGCTGTTGGGCTTGGCGTAGCTCTTGTTGCCTACGTTCAGGCTGGTCATAAGGGGAGCACCAGTTGGCTCATACGCTTGGCGGCTATCTCGCAATACTTTTCTTCTATCTCGATGCCGATGGCTTTCCTTCCCAGGTCTTTAGCGGCACGTAAGGTGGTGCCGGAGCCCATGAACGGGTCTAGGATTGTATGGGCGTCGGGCTGCAGTTCAAGGCACCAGCGCATCAACCCCAGGGCTTTTTGTGTGGGATGAACTCGAGGAATATCTTTTTCGGAGCCTCGCCTAAAGCCATCCCACACGTGATAATAAATACGGGCCGTATTTCTGATATTCGTCCACGCCATTTCACAGTCTGATTGATCGTTCACCACCGTCATGCAACGCTTGTCCCATATCAGCCACCCTCCAGATGGTGGCAATTTATCGGCATAATGATTTGCCCCCCACAAGATGATGTTCTTGAACACCAGTAAGGGCCTGGGATCGAAAGGAACATCATCTCCCACCACAGGCATGTCATTGAATTTAGAAGCGTTGGGGCCATACTCGGCGCCGTGAACATACCCAATCCCATACGGCGGATCTGTCAACACCAAATCCACAGGCTCAAGCAGCGGCAATATCTCACGACAATCACCGTGGTATATGCGGACTGACTCGTCTTCGTAATATGGCTTGGGTAGCGTCACGTCCGTCCCTCGTAGCCCCTAGCCAATACCAGTCGCCGTTTCTTGCCATCTTTGCTCCAGCCAGCCTTTGTCCAGCCCGCTTTTTGGTAGCAATATCCAGGATTGGAGCTCTGTATCTTCTCTGGCCAGACGTAGGTGTCGTACCCGAATTTAGGCACTCCCCACTCCTCATCAGCCCAACCAATAGCCTCTTGAATAAGTTCACTGGACAGCAAATCCGATTCGTTCCGAAAGAAACAACAGTTATGCCAACCGTCAAAGCCGTCCATTCGTTTCGCTTCAACGTCGGGATGAGGTCGATGCCACACCCAGCCAGCTGCTGCCTTATACGGCCAGAACTCCGGCACTATGAGCGTGATAACTTGCCCAGGCGGACTGAACTGCGGAGACCCGACCGTCTGCCGTGAGTAATGTTTGTCGGCTAACTTCGCCATGGCAGGGTCAGCCCTTCCGGTACGACGCCAGTTCATTCCTTCACCTCGTAGCCCCTAGCTAGGTGGGGTGCCATTGTCGATTTCAGGTGTGCATTTAGCTGTGGTGATTTGTTCTAGCCTTTGGTGATGGGCACACCATTCGGTTGCGCCTACAGGCGGCGCTTGCAACCACGCACCGACGTAAGGGCCACCTTCAATAATTACCAAAGGGTTAACGATGTTATACGCTGGCATTACCCCGTCTCCTCTATGTCACGAAGTAGGGCCTTGAATTGGCTATAGAAAGCAGAGACCATTTCCTCTGAAAGGCCGTCTTCTTCTTCAAAGTGAGAACACCATCGAGCCATTACCTCGTACATCGCTTCCGTGAGGCAGATGTGATTCCTAACGTTGCCTGCATGGACGAGACATTTTGGTCCGCCCGATGCTTTCGTGAACAGCCAGGGCCCTGGTGTGAACTTCTGGTCAGCCATTGTCTATCTCCTCTAAGAGGGCCTGGGCTTTTCTCCAAGGACAATCAAGGGCGTGAGAATCATCTTGGTTGCAATAAATGCAAGAGTTGGCGTGATGGCTGGGAGGCGAGCCCGAGCACAATGCCAATCTAAATTCAATCACAATAGGTTCTTCCATTGCTTTCAACGCCTCGACGAGCTCCCCAGCCTTGGCGTGGAGAGGGCAGAACCGAATCCTGTTCGGAATCTGTATTGGCACGTCGTCGACGGTCTCTGTATCCGCTGTGTACGGGAGTCCTTCCGCACAGCCGCATACGATGATTGGCGCGGTCGAGTTCATAAATTTCTGATCGTCTGGCATTACGCTAGTCCCTTTTCTTGCGGAGCAAACGAGATTGCTCGGGCGTCACACGATGTGGGGGGCTGCATTTGCACGCCGCCTGTGACATCCTCAGTTCGAAGTACGATTGGGAACCACCCGAGGTCTCTGCTATCTGGTCGATGACCTCACGGGTAAGGTCGTACCAGCCGCATTTGGGGCACTTCGTTTCCTCTGGGAAGCTTGTCATGCTCTTCTTTAGTTCCTCAATCCAACTGCTTTCAAACATAGTCCCACGTTATCTACTAGCTTCTGAGTTAGCGTTCAAGGTTCAAGCCCACGCCATTTTGCGAGAAGTATTTGAAGAAATCATCAAGTGTTGTATTGGTAGCATCGAGACGAGAATCTACAGACACCAGATTGTCCACCAATTCCTCCAGATTCCCAACTATCGCCACCAACGCTCGCGCCTGAATGTATTGAATCTCTTCTTCACCGATAGGCGAAGCATTCATAAGGCGTTCCAGGTCTTCAAAATAGATCACCGCTTCTCCTTTAATCCGCTTCCAGGGTGATGGACCTACACTCCACGCATACACGAATCCAACGACCACTAGAAATCTGCCGAAGCTGGACTCGTGTTTTACATGGTTTATCAATAGGTCTGCATATCTTCCTAGCCATGTTCTTCTCCTTGCGTAAGTACGCCCCGTGGTGGATGAAAACGCCCCCCTACCCCCCATGAGAGGAAAGGAAGCTGATGAAATCCCAGATCGCCCGTACTAGCTGACCTATTGTGGCGGTGCTAGTTTCAGTGACAGCCTGTAAGGTCGCTGTCTCACGTTACTGGGTCCGTCCCTACCAAAGGCGGAGTTTGCTCAAGCCTCTCGCCTAAACGCTTGCCGGGGACGGTGCTCAGTCTCGCCCCAGATGTTGGATTGTCTGAGGCGGGTTAGCTATCTAAGGCAACTTCTTGGGCAAGCTGTGCCTCATATCGTGGATTAGGTGTTCCGCAACGTGTGCAGTTTGGTAGAAACCACCCAAGAGCCTTGCGCTTTGTGAACCAATGTCTTGAATATCCGTTGCAATTTGTAGCCAAAAGAAAAGACCCCCCGGAATACAAGTAACCCACGACCCCTCGAAGGTCTTCAAGTATTCCAAGGGGCCGTTAGGATTAAACACTACCTACATTCACTGAAGATTGCAACCCCGGGCTGCTACGAGGCCGAGTCACGACGATCCCGTAACAGCCCAGGCATGCTACGCCCCAGGTCCAGCCGTTCTTGCTAGTCATAAGCACCGTACCGGCCACGTCTACCTGTCGACAGGCCTACGAGTTATTCCGCCCCAGGTACCCTTGCTAACCGGCCTCTCCTGGCCTTACCCCTACAACTAAGTTGTTCCGCCTACGCAGACTTCGATTATTAAGTGAGCAGTTTAGCCTCATGCCCAGGAGATGGCTGGCACGCCGCAGGCCATTCTCCTACGGACGGTGGAGGTAGGCGTACATCCCGGCGCCTAGTTTTATCTCTTGCTGCCGTTACAGCAACAGCAACTTGCTGCGGACGAATTGTGTCAACAAGTGCCCTCTCACCTGATTAGCGTCTCTCTTCCGCCACACCAGCATTTCGGACAATAAAAAAGCCACCTTGTCTGTCCTGTTCTAGGGTTGGAGCCACCAGAGGTCGGACTTCGACAAGGTGGCTCCATCTGGTCAAGACTAAATCATCGGTTGGTAAAGTGCAAGGGGTTCCTGTTTTGCCTCCTCATATGAGGTTGAAAAAGAGGAAGTTACGTTGTGGGGAGTATTCTTGGGATCAAGTCCATTGTCAGCAACGACATGTTGTACTCGCCAAGCGCCAAGGCGTCGATGGTGTGCTTATCGAGGTCGCGGAATTGGACGGTCACGTTGGTTAGGTGAACGACCTCCTCGGAAATCTTGTCGAACTTGCTCTTCGTGGTGATCTTGGACACTTCGCCTTTTAATTCAGTCATTCCT
>SDBT01001042.1_pt1 | contig 47245 bp, 63 predicted proteins | sample 2277101 | NCBI WGS metagenome assembly SDBT01 (sample SAMN10404973, study PRJNA504765) | marine sediment metagenome | isolation source: marine sediment core GS10_PC15, 103 cmbsf | place: Arctic Ocean: Southern Knipovich Ridge | collected 2010 | reverse complement strand
TACTGTTGTCCGCATAGAGACGCAACGAGGATTAGATCTCCAACAATACTGCCATCGGTATCGATGAGATGGTCGCCATCGTCAAAGTGATAACCCACAGGTGCATGCCAACCTTTTCTGCTAGTTCTCCTGTGTGCTGATCTAGTAACAGGAACTTCGTGACCTTGCGGTCCAAGGCCACCGCCGAAAGCGCGCTCCTCGTGACGCAATAGTTTGTTTTCGGTTAACTGGGCCTGTTTCTTTTTCTTCTTGATCCACAAGTGCAGATTCGACAGAAGCATCAAGACAAGAATTAAAACAGCACCGGCCAATAATCCGATTACGATTGTATCCATTATGGTTCTCCTTTAGCCCGGCTAATCCGAGCAAGTAAACTCCGACGAGAAATGCCAAACTCCCCGCCTGTCAAAATTTCAGAACATAATTGTGAATCTAGCTTGTCAATCCAAGTTGAGCATACACCTGATGAGGGATGAGAAGAATCCCTAGTTTGTTCTTTGTATGTAAATTGTTCTCCACCGGGCCATTCTGCAAAAACCGTAGTTGTGAGAACAAGTCGAGTTGCGTGAGAGAAACCGAATTGACCGACAGTTAAATCCAATACTCGCCCACCAGGGGCTTTGTTCCAACTATGAAATTCACCGTGGATATCAACCCACCCAAAAAGTCTGTGAATGAATATGGCCGTATCAACGCAATCTCCATCTCCGGTTTGTTTGGCCCAACAATGCCGTTGGAGCCAGTTGTAGACCGATTCTGTATCGAATACTTTGACAGCCAACATGACAGCCTCGTATGTACTTATACGGTCACGAGATAAATTGGTCAAGGCTTCTCATGGCTTTTTATTTTCACTTATTAGAAGTGTGTTTTGTAAGTCAAAAAGGGACTCCGGTTTAGTGGAGACCCTGGAGTGCTGCGGAGTGTTGCTAAGCTAGGGCAACTTCCATTTTCTTTCGACCGGTTGATTGCGCTATTCCCTCATAGCGCTTTCGGCCTGCGCCTTTTCCGACGTAAAGAACCGCATTCAGCGTTCTGCCATTCTTCTTTGAGGGTTTGTCAAAATGTTCGGCGTTCTTGCCAGACAAGACTATCTCTTTATGAAATTTACCGATGTTGGATGATAAGAGAAATGATCCTTTACCGCTCTTGCTGTAAATGCGAAGAAAACAACTCGGGCTAGAAGGCTTGGGAGAGAGTTTGGCAAGCGACGTGCCGACAACTCGTGCAGGCACCTCCCAGTAGTGGATAGTTCGACCGATCACAGATATGAATAGAAAGACCACTCTCTTTCCATACTTCCGTGCATTTTCGTACTGGGCCTTGCTCATGTTGCAAAAATGCAACTGGTCAGTTTGCAGATAGTGGTCGGTGGTGCATACCCTGCAAACATAAATACATGCCTCGGTCGAGAATGTGGTCCCTTTCTCATGAACCATATTCTTCTTGACCGCTCTTTGTATATGAGCTAGGACCAGGTTTCCTGCAAGACAACCGGTTGGTCCAGACCGGCTATCTTTCCATATGTCAAGTGCAGTCATAGCGTAGCCTCCATTGGGCCGCAGAGATAGTTTTACATCCTTGTATCGCCGTTCTGAGTCATCATGTCTCAGACCAAATGCGCTTGTGCGCTTGTACAATGATTATAGGAAGCCAGCATTCTGCTGGCAACCTTTTTCATGAAAACTATTTGCATCTCTTTACATACCTAGTATCATTGCAGTCAAATTCCTAGTACAAATAACAGGCGAGTCGAGCTGAGGATCGGATATATGAATCATGAACATAGTTTGGTTAAATCTCTCGACCCCGCACAAGACCAAGTTATTTCACAGAGCGGCGCTAACATAGTCCTATTTAGAGATGAGAATGAGATCCGTCTCCTGTCATACTATGAACCTGATGAATGTTGGTATGTAACGTCACATCAATCCGTGGAGTTCGGGGCCGGGAGAGAAGTTCCTGACGCTGATTTCTATTACCGCGGCGTCGGTTATCTCGCAGAGGCATGGGTTAGCCTTTGTCAGCTCGAACAATCGAATTCGCTGCGTGACTGGCATAAAGCATATGATGACGTGATTCCCAGGGATTTGCAAGCGGAAACAGCGGAAAATGAGGATTTTTTCCGGTCATTAGCCTTTGCTGCGCCAGTGGTTCTATTCAGGGTTGAGCTAGACGGACGCATTAGCTATGTAAATGACCATTTCGACGATCTTACCGGACTAACAAAATCCTCTATTCTCGGTTTACGATGGACAAAATTCTTTCTCCAAGAAGATACCCGCGATATTACTGCTGCATGGGAGAGGTTTAGTGAGAATCCTGAGCAAACATTCAAAACAGAAGTTCATCTGTCAGATGCAGATGCAGATGCAGAAGCAGATATCTGGTTCTCAATCCAAGTGGTTGCAGAATGGAGTGACGGCAAACCGGTTGGCTTTATCGGAACAATGCGAAAAATAGAACACCCTACGGGTGAAACGTGAGCGGACATCGTTCGAAGTACCGCAGAATGTCAGCGTGACTAACTGGCTGAGCCACACATGACTTGCCATCTACAACTATTAATTTTTGACCCGCGTTACAACTCCGCACTCTGAATGGACCGATGCCCATTGAGGCTTTCATCGCAGGTAACGCATGTTCGTTGAGTTGCAGGTAATCCCCATCCCGGATTTCTGACGGTCTCATTTTCTATTTCCGAAGAACTTATCATTTTCCCACTCCAAATATGTCGGCGATCTACACAGCAGGGAGCGACCGTTAGACATATGGATACGAACCATATCGTCTTCTACTGGTTCCACAATACAAACTTGATCCTCGTTCACAAGCAACCGACTTCCATCTTCGAGCGTTATTTCAAGTATATGGTTCACATGCCCATTATACTTTGCTTCCAGGCTATTAGGATAAACGATAAACATCGTCTTGTCAAGGCTTTATCGGCTGAGATGAGGGTTGGGATTTGGATACGGCTGTTCTTAAGAGCCGAGCGCCGAGATCATGTCACGATAGTTTTCAGTTAATAAACACCGCATACCCGTTCATTCTTTGAAATGTTTGACACTCCTGTTATAATGATTTATTACGAAACTCCAAGGATATGCTTACAAACTTCGATCTCTTTGATATCTCCTGTATGCTTGCCAGAAACATCACTGAGCTTCACAACAGGACGTATTTTGCCATTAACGGAACAGTTAATCATCTTGATAACCATATTCAAAGGCGTGGCCCCGACATCATTGGTCAGATTAGTCCCAATACCAAATGCACACTTTATTCGGTTATCACACCAATTTTTGATCCTAATTGCTTCATCAGGATTGAGCCCGTCGCTAAAAACGATTACCTTTGACATAGGATCAATGTTGAGGCTCTTGTAATGAACAATAGTCTTTTCGGCAAAAGTGATCGGATCGCCGCTATCGTGCCTAACTCCATCGAACTGTTTTGCAGCAGCCATGCCAAACTGGGCAAAGAAAACATCGGTAGTGAATGTGTCAGTCAAGGCAATTCCTAAGTCGCCGTGATACTCTCTCCCCCATGCCTCTAGGGCGTAGCGGTTAGCAAGCGGATACCCAAACATGGCGGCGAGGGCGGAAAACCACTCGTGAGCATGAGTGCCGGTTGCTCGCAGCCCATGTTTTTTTGCCAACGCTACATTGCTTGTTCCTGTGAAAGTCGTGCTTGCCTTATGGCACCAGACAGCATCATGTTGAATTTCTCTTGAAAACCTTCGCCGCGTGCCGAAATCAGCGTAATAGACTCCGCTGTCTTGCAATCTTGCGCCCTTGGCGACCATCTTTGCACGATAATCTTTTTCCGGCTGTATTCCAGCTTGTTTGAAATACAGTTCAGAAATTAAGGCCATCAGTGGAACTTCCCAAAGGATGGTACGATACCATGGCCCTTGGATGTGCACTCGCAAATGGCCCCGATCCAAACTAACAGCAACTTCCCTTGGATCGTACTGATACCCTGTCAGGAAATCGATAAAGGCGCGTTTCAGATAAGGCAAGGCCACTCGCATCCAGCTTGCCTCGGCGCGGGCCAATCTCAGCGAGGCCATGGATTCAATTTGTTCCCGTAGTAAGCGATCAAAGCCGTCCGGAAAATTGGTCCCACCCCTGTTGATGAACTTGTATTCAACGTCCACGTCCTGATACTGGAACAGGACGGCTTGCATCATTGTGAACTTATAAAGATCGCTATCAAGCATCGACTGGATGATTGGCTCAACGGTCATTCAATCTCTCCTGCAAACGCAGGATAAGCCATTTTGCGGAATTTGTCAACTTAAAGGCGCTCGATAGTCCAGCCTTTATGATGTTTCCTTTTTCCAGCAAGAACTTTATGCAGGTTTGTTGGAGTGAGGTCGTGCTCACGGCAAAAATCAAGCAAACCTCGTTCAGTGATATGTTCGTTGTTATCGGGATCTATCAGTTTGTATTGGCCTATGTTAATTACCCCTGTGCTGGACTCGCTCATTCGTTTTCTGGTCTCTTTAGTAGTAGTTCTTTTTTGTCGAGCCTTGCTGAGATTCATTTTATGTTCATCAGAAAACTTAATACCTTTGTGGGCCTCACTCATTCTCTTTTTGGTTTCATCGCTCCGTTTCGTGCCCCGGCGAGCATCAGCCATTTTTTTCTGTTGTTCTGCCGTGAAAGTAATTGTGCCGTCACCACCATCTGTTAGATTATAAAGCCGAGGAACTATTTTCCTGTAATGAGAGATCCAGAATATCTCTCTATCATTGATATCATGCCCAACAATTCCATCCTCAAGAACTTTTGTTTTCCAGGGATATCCTTGTCTAATGAGCTTTTTGAGCTTGTTGTACTTAGGGAGATTGACACCGATTTTCATGCGGTATCTGTGATTGCGATTACGGTCTTTCAAACAACATGTACGCCCGATGTAGAACGGATTGTCGTTTTCATCTAGCCAGGCGTAAACTAGAAATAATTTGTTCGTATCCATATGTAAGATACGAACCTTTACAAGTTATCACCTTTTCCTCCTTACAAAAATTTGCGGGAGAATTACAAGGTACACTTTTAACATAAGTATTTGCCACATAAGGCGTTAAAACATTTTGAGTACATCTCAAGCAATTTTATCCCCCTTTTTTTGAAAGTGTGAAAAATGTCTCGGTATAATTAGTGATAACTCAAGCAGCTAACTGAGAGGAATTGACATGGAAACGAAAATCGAGGTAATTGTTCCAGAACGAGCCCGGCGTGACCTTCAAAATTCTGACGGGAAGAACTTCCGGAAGCGTAATGATGGTCACATTGTAAGGCTGTCAAGAGCTATGAGAGACAAGCAGTGGAAACTCAATGGAGAAAGCATTAAATATGACCGAGATGGCATTCTTAAGGATGGTCAGCATCGTTTTTTAGCATGTATTTCTGCGAACGAATCATTCAAAACATTGGTTGTCTATGGAATTGAGGACGAGCTAAACCTCGATTGCGGAAAAAAAAGGAGCATTAGCGACTGGCTTGCTCATAATGGAGAGAAGGACTGCACCATCCTGGCCGCGGCGCTCAGGCTCCAATGGCGTTATGACAACGATGTCCTAGCATCATTTCGAAATGCCGGTAATCACGCGCCCTCAAATAGCGACATTCTACAAACTTTGGATGAACATCCAGAAATTCGAAATTCAACGAAACAGGCTACGAGGTATAAATATTACTTACCGCCAAGCACTATGGCTTTTGTTCATTACAATGCTTGGGAAACTCACAACAAACTAGCCGATGCCTTCATTGATGATCTAGTAAAACAGGTGAATTTAGAAGAAAACGATCCAGCCTTTGTTCTACACAAGCGGCTAGTCGAAAACCGAAGAAACATAAAATCCACAATGAAACCCAAGGTTCTTTTGGCTGCCGCAATTAAAGCGTGGAATGCTTACCTAGAAGGTAGAGCTATTACAGCCCACGGCATTCGATGGACTGAGGCAGGCAGAGGAAAAGAACCTTTCCCGGATTTTTACAAACCAGATGGCAATGAACTAGACGACATCGATGACAGATTAACTGTTTGAGAAAGAACCACAGGAAGTCTCTGCGTAGAGACTTCCTGTGGTTTTGCGTATCAAACGAAGCCTCTCGCTCGCTCCTGACAAGCATCGATGTAAGCAATCGTGAAGATGATCAGATCGTACACAAAGTGAGATAGTATCGCTGCCATAAGCCCGTAGGTGAACATTATGTAGAACATAAACATGCCAATGGCCCAACTGTTTAGCCAACCAAACGCACCTAGGTATTTATGTTCATCACGAAACTTGGCATTTGCTGCCAATGCTGCGGCACCGACTGCCCAGCCCTGGTCATACAACAGCCATTCCATTTTGCCGAAAGTTACGAAGTTAGCAATAGGCCCGGCAATCCACATATGAATGAACTCGCCAAGGCCGAAGCCGAGCCAGCCAAAGAACAGAAAGTTTCCAATCTTGACAGTGACAATTGCCCACAAGAAGAGAATCCAACGGAAAGTCATTTCCTCAAATATGCCCGCTATGGCACTAATGATTGGCCCGCCGATAATCAGAAACTCAGCGTTTCGATTGATCTCTCGCTTGTTAAGAGTGACCGCGGCAACGATGGCTGTTAGGACGCCACCCCAAAGATAAATTGGCCATGAAGCCAACATGCCGTCGATGATAAGATTGTCATGCCAGAATTCAAAAGTGTCAAATGGGGTTGCTTCTGGAAAACACCCTTTCACTCCAAGCAACAACAGGAGTGAAAAAACAGCAGTCAGAACCCATGTGATTAAACCCTTGCCCTTAGACTTTTCGTCTACGCTATCTTTGCTATTAAACACCTGAAACTCCTCTCTACATTATTATTGTAGAGAGAAGCCATCAGGTCAACTATGAATATAAGGCTTTATTTGAAACAACGAGGAACTAGGGAGACGACTGAGTTATTGCACAATCACAGAAAGTACATTTCTCTTCGTTGTTGGCAGCCAAATAATCCTTGACAGTCGTCCCCTTTGGAATATCCAGGTTTACGAGCATCTTGCAGTTTTCGCACCTGATCTCAGTCGAGTAGTGACCATCGGGCGTTTCTTTGAACGTTTCGACAACCTGATGCTGCGCTTCCTGGATGTGGCTCTTAGTTATCCACTCATGTTCGACGGCGTAGTATGCTGCGCCTATAACAACGAGCAGTCCGGTTCCGGCAAGAAACATTCCTTTGAACATTATTTTTCTCCAAACCATTTGACGTAAAGTTCATTATACCGTCCATCACCAGCGATGGACAATATCGCTTGATTGATTTTCTCTTTGTACTCGCTACCCGGCGTCATCGCAATGCCATAATCCTGCGGCTCAAACATGGGGCCAACAACCACAACCTTGCCTGCAAAGCGATTGCGGGCCGCATAGAGGATCGCGGGCGCATCATAGACGACAAACTCCACTTCGCCAAGTACCAGCGCCATAAACGCTTGCTCGACGTTATCATAGTCGCTCAAGACCCTTGCGCCAAGATCTTCAAGGGCTGCTACGCTGGTACTATTGGAAACCGTACCAACTACTTGTCCGGACAACTCAGACACCGACGAGATCTCAGAACCAATAGCCTGGGTAGTCTTTATGGCAGACATTGTGGAAATTACGTCAGCCACCATAATCGCCCCGACAAAGAACATCAATATGCAAAGCACCTTACCCGCTCTAGTAACCGGATAGACTTCACCATAGCCGATGGTTGAAGCTGACGTATGAGCAAGTTGTATGCCATCCTCTAGGCTCTTTACGTTGGACTTGTCAGAACGTCTCTCAATAACCCAGATAACAACTCCACCAATTGCGATACAAACAAGGAATCTGACAAATGCCCAGTAGATTTGAGGATGCCACAGAACTCCCATTAGCGTCCATCCGGCCTCATCGCGAGCAGCAATTCGCAAGCCGGTATGCATGTAGGGATGAGAGAAGTCTAGGAACTCTTCCCGCTTAGTGGTCATCGTGATGCCAGCTAGGGCAATCTCATGTTCGCCATCTTTAACGTAAGTAAGTTTGTCTCTGTTGGAAACCACGATGTATTCAAACGACAGACCAGTTTGTTCGGCAATGAGGTTGCCGTATTCAATGTCGAAGCCCGTGAGTTCTCCGTTCTTCTCCATAACCATTGGAGGTATAGGAGATACGGTAACTTTAATTTCTTGCCCCAAGGCTGAACTAGCCAGGAGGATGCCAAGAACCACAGACATTCGACGTTTCATGGCTTTTCCTAATAAAGAAGAATGCTCGCCCGAAGGCGAGCACTCGTTCCTTTGCGGAGGTACTTAGTCTAGGTAGGAAGCAGCGCGGTCGCTTGTCTGGGCTCCCGCGTAAATCTCTTCCAACTCATCTGCTGGCGAAACCGACATCTCTTCGAGCGCTTCCGCTTCGGTCTCAGAGACAGCGACGGCCTTCCAGCGCATCGGCAATACTCGTGAGGTTGTGCAGATTCATAACGCGTTCCTCCAAGGGTTAACGGTTTAGTACATTCACTTCGGTCGTAGCTACGCGCCACCCGATCATAAGGGAGATCATACCACCACGTTCATCTTCCTCGGGTCCGATTTCAAGAAAGACGGCGTTATCCGGCTTGTCATTATCGTTGATTGCGTGATACTCCGCAATCGTCGCCAATTGGGGGCCAAGCTCGCCGGTCGGTTCGGGTCGCTCCCGTGCAATTCCGCACAAATCTCCCTGTTTCTTCTTCACATACGCCTGCCCTTCCCAATCGATTTCAGTTGTATAGCGAAGGTTGTCTAGGATCAGAGCGCCATCTTCATCGAATACGGGGCACTCCGGATCGTCATCACATTCCTCGGGGTTCTGAAATACCCATCGGTAGTCATCTTCTGAGTCTACTCGTTCAACAGCGAAATCGTATCGATCTCCTCTATTGAACGCCTCTGGCATTTCCATGACGTGAAGATCGATCTCATTGTCAACGATCTTCACCCATAGCCAACGGGTATCTTCCCCGCATTCTAGTTCAAAAAACATCCACCGGCAGATTTTTTCCTGTTGAGGAACGTCTATGATGCGTGAAATGGTATAGTCTGTACCATCCATTCCAGCACCGGACTCCATTCCTCGACGGAGCGTCTCTTTGTCAGTCAAAGTGACGATGCTGTCCGGTTTCAGTTTTTTCCAAAATTCAGGGGTATTATTGTTCAACCTGTTGTTCTCCTGATAATGACAGTACCGGCAACCACAATAACTGCCACCCCAAAAGCCACCAGCAATACTGTGCCAGCACCAACGCCGCTACGGACGTAGACCGGGCGCTCGCCGTAAGCGTATCCATGATGGTACATGCTTCGGTTAAGCATTCTTTCGGTGGCCATGGACGAGAACGCATACGCCACCCAAAGTCCGCCTGCCCCCATATACCCATAGCCGCCGTGCCCTTGATTGTACGAGATGTTGTACGTAGTGCCCCCTCGACTATAGGTTTGTGGTATATGTTCTGGTCGGGTGGCCGGTTTGGACGCATACTTGCCAGGGTACTTTTTGCCGATTTCGGCCTGAACCTTCGGATCGCTGCGGAATTTCTTTGCAGCATCGGCCCGAGTTTTGCCAAACTTGCCAGACTGCTTCGCCTTATCGTACAACTTCTGATCGGCTTTGGTTTCGGTCTTGGAGCGTGCTTTGTTGGAACTACCCCAGCCCTTCTTTGCTGCGGCTGGCTTGTTCGCTTTCGCCTTATTGCTAGAACTGGCTTTGGGCCGAGCTGCTGGCTTTTGTGCTCTAGCCTTAGGTCTCTGAACAGGACGCCGTTGAGTTGTTCGGCTTCGACTTGTCGATCTGCTGCTGCTGCGCCTCTGAGCGAAAGCGCTGTCAGGAACAGCAAAAATCGCAAAGGTAAAGAGAATAAGTGCCCAGACACATTTCCGATTGATTTTCATTTCTATCTCCAAAAAAGTTTCGTCTCACCGAGGAGCATACCAAATAATCCAGCGATGTCAAGGCTTTCACTCACATCATACATGTAAAAAATGGTCTTAATGGCTATAACTTTCTGGTTTTCTTATAACATTCACCCGAACTTACCAAGCAACTCGCTAATAGATTCGCCAGCATGCACACGACTAATAGCTTCCCCAAACAGCGTAGCAACAGACAGTACTTTTATTGGAAGCGCAGCTTTAACTTCCGGCAGAACAGGTATTGAATCCGTAATGCAAATTTGCTTTATTTTGGGATGGGAAAGCCGCTCGATAGCGTCACCAACGAAAATTCCATGCGTTGCAGCAATGAAAAATTCCTTGGCCCCCTGTGCATCAGCCAAGTCAACTCCTGCACGCATTGTCCCAGCAGTAGAGATCATGTCATCGAACATCAAAACAGTCTTGCCCTCTACGTCATCGCCCGTAAGACGCTCTGATTGAACTTCTCCTGTGTCGGGATCTCTTCGCTTATCGACAATAGCCATTCCATATCGAGCAGGCATTCCCGCACGATATTTGTCAGCTTTCTTTGCATTGCCAACGTCCGGAGAAAGAACAACAGCATCATCGAAACCCAGTTCAGTGAAATGGGTAGCAAAGATATAGCCTGCGTTCAGATGATCCAGTTTGGTATCTTTCCCCCGAAAAAATCCTTGGATTTGGTCAGCATGCAAATCCATTGTCAAAATGCGATCAAGTCCCATTGCGACGTAGCAATCAGCAACCGCCCTAGCACTGATCGGAGTCCGACCTGCTGCCTTGCGATCCTGTCGGGCATAGCCAAAGTAGGGTATAACTGCGGTGATCCGATGCGCCGAACCTCGCGCTAAAGCCTCTATCCACAATAAAAGTTCCATAAAAGCATCGTTGATGCCACTATAGGGATTATCTTTTGTAGGCATCCATTGGCGGCTAACAGATTGAACAACAAAGACATCTCGGTGACGTACATCAGTTTTGATACGTACCATACACTCTCCATCAGGAAAGGGCGTGGTATCGGCTTTACCTAATGAGATGTTGAGATAATCCGCAATGCACTCTGCCATACCATTTGAGTTGCTTCCGCCAAAAACAACAAGGGGATGTGGGTTCCCAGGAGAAGGATGGTTGTCTCCAAGCATAGACTCGTCACCGAGCATGGCCTCTCCCTAGTAAGAACAATGAAGAACAGTCCAAATACCAAATTTTTCCTGATCCCATAAGCCCAGTGGCTCTAGTACCGCCGCCAACTCGTCATTAAGTTGTATGAGGGCTGGAAACTGGACCTCGACGCTTTCGATTGGCCTGAAAGCATCATGAGTTCCGTATTCATCCACCTCAACTGTATGTCCCAGATAGACAAAATTGCGATCTGTCGAGAACATCATTTTGAATTTGCCTATTACCTCTGTGCCTTCATCGAAAAGAGGTTCTTCTTCCTGTATCCATGTCGGGCTCCCACATTCTTTACAGAATTTCGCTTTTGTTTCTGGGTGGTCGCACCCACGATTATCAACCTGTTTGTAGAGGTCAGCCATTCCTAGCCGAATACCAGTTATGGTATAAGCTGTGTAATTTACACTCATTTTCGCTCCGATGGCTCTCCGCAGAAAACGCACTGATCGTCCGATTCGTATCGGCGATCTTTAACTTTCGTTGGACTAGGAACCTCTCTTCCGTCGATTAAATGGATCATCCCATCTTCGGTGTAGTAGTGGCAGACGCCATCCAGACTATCTGGACATGGCCAGCCGAACCCTTGGCCGCAGCCTAGACATTTACCATCTTTATCAACTTTGTGTTCACATTCTTTCTCTAGCCCACGAAGTTCTTTCCGTAGCTCTTTGATACGAGCAAGCCGCTGAGCATGAGTTTTGACTGGATGTTTCATGCTTTCCCATTCCTCTTCGTTACACCACGGCTGAGTGACGATGGGCGTATTGTCCATCATCGACATGCTAAACCAGCCTTACATTCTTGGCCACTGGAATTCGCCGTCCACTGCCGAATGATCTTTCTCTTGTCTTAGCACCAATAGGAGTTTGAGTTCGTTTATGCTCGGTCGCTCTAATCTTGGCGGCGATTTTGTCTACCCACTCAGGCAACTTAGTTCGTAACTTGACAGCACTTGTCGGCATTTGATGCTCAATCAAATCCATCAACATAGGATCAAGGTCAGCATAATCTGGCAGGCTGTCTGTATCTTTCTGGTCCGGGGCGAGTTCTGCCGAAGGGGGTTTGTTGATCGTATTTATCGGAATGATGCCAGGATTATATTTGTTCATAAACCCAGCAAGCCGGAATACGTCTGTCTTGAGAACGTCAGACAGCATTGCCAGCCCACCGCACATGTCGCCGTAGAGCGTGCAGTAACCTACCGCCATCTCGCTTTTGTTGCCGGTTGATAGCAACAAACAGCCCGGATGGTCATTGCTGTACATCATCAGCAACAAACCACGAATTCTAGGCATTATGTTCTCATCTGTTACCGAATGGTCGAACGTTTGTTTCCCGCCAGATAACATTTTCGCTCGACATGCCTTGTACGCATCTGTGATGTCCCAATTCAGGAAATCCATTTTGCAGCTAAGAGCCAATGCCTCAGCATCTTCCCAACTGCCAGAAGAAGAAAACGGGGCTGGCATAGTAATGCCGGTTACGTTCTGCCCACCCAACGCCTCGGCAGCAATAGCACCCACAACAGCGCTATCGATGCCGCCAGAGAGTCCGAGTACTGCGGTTTTATGACCCGTTCTGCGAAAATAATCCAACAAGTGGAGCTTCAATGCGGAAATCAAACACCACAGGTCGTAATCGCTTGGATCAATCTGTTGGCCATGATAACTGGGCATTTTCAAACCAGGGAACGCATTCGCAACTTGCGTGGCTGGTAGTATAACACGATGATGATTGCTCTGTTGATCCGAAAGGTCTACAACAATGGCATCTTCCGCAAAAGGTTTTGCCATCTGAAAATGAGGTAGGCCAGCGCGCTCGCCAGCTACCCACGAGTTGGTCGATGGAATGAAACACATGCTGTAGCCACCCGTTATGATATCGTCGTGAGCACCAATTTGATTAACCCAGCAAATTGGACGATGAATTTTCTCGCAAATGTCAGAGAGCAAATCAATCGTTGTCTGTATTTTTCCTTCCCACCACGGCGAACCGTTGATGACAAACAGCGGCCCATCTCCCTTGAGATGGTCGATTGGGTCTACTGCATACGAGGCTGGTGACATCCAAGAAACCCTGGACCGACAACCGAAGTTCCAAATATCCTCGCAGATCAGCACGTCACAGTTGACAGAGTATAGGCCGTTTTTGCCATTCACCCAAATTGGTACAGGGAAGTATGCCTGTTCCTGGTTCAGAACCGCAGCAACGAAATATCTGGTCTCATCGAAAACGTCGTAACATGGCAGCAGTCGCTTTAGAACAAGTCTAATACCCTCGACCGGATCGATGACATAGGCAGCGTTGTAACGGGCGAACCGACCGTAACTAAGTTGCATTTCGTACAAGCCACCGAAGATCACCGTAATTTGATAATCGAGGCCATTGATAAACTGCTTCATCTTTTCAACGAGAACATTGTGGTTATCCCAAATTGACTTGTCGTACAGCAAGTCACGCGGCGGATAACCAACAGTCATTAGCTCAGGGAAAACAATTACATCGCAACCATTTTGCACTGCGACATTAGTTCCCTGCTGTATGATGTTCATATTTCCCTTCAAATCGCCCACAGTCGGATTTGTTTGGCATAATTGAATTTTCATACCGGCAAGATACTGTAATTATCAGTTTTTGTCAAGGCTTCTTTTTGCCCCATCGTGCAGCAAGCATTTTCTTTGACCGTTCTTTTCTCTCTTCTATCGTCATTTTTCGGATTGCTACCTCTCCTCCTCTTTTCGACCATTCTTTACGAATGATGTTCATGTCCGGGTTTTGTCTAAACCTCTCCTCTCTCAACAAAGCTGCTTGACGCATCTTTTCTCGGGCTTCGAGAGAAACTGTTCTCTGTGGTCTTTTTTGGGCCGCTTCGCTCATCTTTTGTTTACTTTTATCGGAGTGTTTTTTACCCAACCAAAATTTGTTTCCCTTATGACCGGTTTTTCCCTTGCAACCTAATGAAATCAACCTCTTTGTTTCTTCTGAGAGTTTCTTGCCCAAGTTTTTCTGACGCAATGTTTCTTTTTGCTGTTCCGACACAACCACTTTGCCTTTCTTAGCACGAGAAATGGCATCTTTTCGTTCTTGAGTCATTACATATGTATGACCAGATAAACCTTCTCCACCATCCGTATGATTAGTGAGTTCCCATTGTTGCTCTCTCCCAAATTTGATCCAATATTTTTCACGTTCTATCCAGTCACCCCGATCACACTCCTCAATGAGGACAATTATTACAGGCCGATTGTCTCGGATCATTTTTCTAAGCCAGTTATCACGATGAGTCTTTGACTTTGGGTGTCGATGACGAGAAACCCGAGTTGTGAGGCTGCTGGTTTTGCCGATATATCGCACATTTAGATTCTCATCACAAAGGCAATAAATCCAGACTATCTCTTTCGGTCGCACACTCGGAATAACCGATTCTTTGAATATGTCGTAAGAAGGTGCCGTGCTTATTTCTGGACAAATTTGAACCATTTTCATCCAAGATTATACAACCCGCCAATGTATAATTGTGCCATGCGAAGAAATGTGAGCAGGAGTGGGTTAGCCAGAAAACACAGACATCAACGATACGCGCTGAAAACTTGGGTTGACCGGCTTTGTGACATTCCAGCGTTCATTATTGGCAACGCACCAAGCCTTAATGACCATAACCTTTTGCTCCTAGAGGACTATCTTACAATTGGCCTCAATCGAGCGTTCTTGGCGATTGATCCAACACTTCTTTTGTGGCAAGACATAAGCCTATGGAACACGGAATACCATAAACTGCATAACACTCAGTCAATCAAAGTTGCCCGTGATATCGCTGACCCTAGACGAATCTATTACAACTTCCATCTCAAGGGCGGTCCATATAAGTTCGATACTACTTCGCCCAAAACACACATACTATATGGCAGAGGCAGTACCGGGCCGCTTGCTGTTCAGTTGGCCTGGGCAATGGGTTGTCGCCCTATTGTTCTTTTAGGGATGGATTGCGAAATGGGATCTAAAGGGGAGTCGGACTTTTACGGAGATAATCCGCACTGGATGCCGCATACTATAGAGAATTGTGTTCAAGGCATTAGATTTTTGAAGAAGAACTGTCCTGTGGAGATTATATCTTGCGGAAATACTGATCTTTGGCCTAGACGTGACCTGAAAGAAGTTCTAAAAGAGGTAGGGCCAGTACATGCTAGAGGCAGGCAGTCTTATGTCAAGCAGCTACTTAGGTCGCCGTGATTCCTCTAGATACGCTTCCATGTGCGTTTTGCATCTATTGTACTTAGATGGAGGTTGTGAATCCCACATAACAAAGCCATGCCACACTTTCAGTAAGTATTCTCGATAGCCGTCAAGATGTCCAGGAGCCACCATCATTGTAGCGTTCGCTTTGTCATCTCCGCAAATAGTAATTTCAGCACTTAGATTGTCAACAAACCCCTTGTACTGTTCAAGGGTCATGGTTTGTACTACTAACTGTGATTTGATACCCACACCAAATCGGAGAACTTTTTTGATCGAGACAACGAAACAACATCGCTCAGGATCAAAAATAGCTCTAAAGTGAACCTGTTGTTGCCCGCTTTTCATCCTCTTCCTCTTGTTTGGCGTCCGCTACGTATTCTTCCACTGCCTTCATTTCATGGGTTGTTCCTAATGAACCAGAGACTACGGATAGAAGGACGCCGATCATCTTCATAGCCGTGAAACTTACAGAACCAAAATCCCCCTATTTGATGAAATGCAATTTGCTCGCACATGTAACCTTCACACCACCAACATTCGCATCGCTGCTTGATCATATCAATCGATACAACCCAAGAGACACATGAACGACATTCGGCATCTTCGGTAGTTCGTCACCAACAGCCTTTTCAGGGCGCTGGTTTTTTGATTTGCAGCCTGCTACAGCCACCGCCAAGTCTCGCACTCGCATCGCTCGGCCACTTCGTCGTAGCTCTTGCTCGATGTAGTATTGTATCGTCTTGCGGTTGCTGCATCCAAACCCTGTCAAAGATTCTTCGAGTCGTTGGATCTCGCGATCGAGTTTATTTCGCTTGGCAGCAAGTTCCCGTCGCTTGGTTCTTAAATCTCGAATGAGACGGAGCGTTAAATGATCAGGCAAGTCAGAGGCGCGTTTCATGACTCGGCGCTGGATCGCAGGCGATCAAGCAACCGATCGATCTCCGCGCCCATCTCAGCGATCCGAGCACGCAATTCAGGCTCGTTTTCAGCATCGATACGGGCCTGCCTCGCAAGCTTACCCATTCGGGCGTCGTCGGCTGGTGTACGAGGCTTTTTGCGGAGCAAGGCTTGCCACTCGATCATTAGTGGGTTGTCCTTTTGTCCTTCTCCCGCCCAGAAAGCGACTTCTTCTTCCAGCCGCTCAATTTCTGCGTCCCGGTCCCGGATCGCTGACGGCTGGGCCGGAGCATCGTTGATAGGTTCTTTTTCGGCGTTCTTTCCTATCATTTTACTACTCCAACTTCAACAAGTCTGACCTTTGCGACCCGAACAACCGGTTCTTCATTCGCCCATTCAGGCAATTCTAATTCCGCGTACTTAAAATGACACCCAGACAGAGTGGAAGATACCGTAGATCGGTCAAAATACTCAGGCCCACCATCTTTGGACTTGCGGATAATCACGAAACAGATCGACGAATCTTCATCCGGACGTTCTCTGCTAGCTTCCTTGAGGGCCTTTAGTTCCCTTTCTAGCCTCGCAATTTCTGCCCGGGTATCCATGCTTCGCTCCTATGCTTGCAAATCCGCGTTTTCCTCTTCGTCTCGTTGTTCCTCAAGAAAAATCCTGAACTTTTCGACAGTCACCTGTCTATATGATTCAATAAGTTTCCAGTGACAACCATCTGGCACATCGCATCCCTTAATGAATCGCAGAGCCAGGGCCAGTTGTTCTGACATGTCCCAACGGCCGCTTAGAAATCCAGAATTGCTCGTCATGCTCTTGAGAAGCCCACTCCTCGTCTCTGTCGAGATTTTCTGAAAGAGGCCATACAGCGTCTCAATGTCGAGGTTCTTAGTCCCGTCACAGATTGTCTCATTCGTTTTCATGAATGGAAGCATAACCGATTGTCAAGGATTGTCAAGGCTTTACATGCTGGAGCTGACGCGCAAAAAAGTGGGCCGGGGGTCGGGAGGTGCGGGGGGGGACACCTGCACCGACGCAGCCGGCCCGGAAATCGTTTCATCTATAATAACCTCGATCCAGCCTTTTGCAAGCTAATTCGGGTTATTTTTTCGATCTTTTTTAGCAAGGTACTCCTTCAAAAAAATGCTGGTACAGACCATGAGGCAGAGCACATTTATTTTTAATTGAAAATGGAACATACCAACTATTGGGACAATTATCAATAAAATCTGAAACAGGACGAAGTAGCTTGGCTTCACAAGCCTTTAGAGCTACTTTTAGAAAATCAGGACAACTAGCAAACCAGAAACCGTGACTATCAACATAATCACCAAGTCGTTGATCAATGTCTTGCAGTGTCATTTTTGTTCCTTTCAGAAATGTCGAGGTTCTTAGTCCGTGTCGTAGCCGGTCTCCGGTATCGTCGTATCGCTGTGCGATTGTCAGGGATTGTCTCATTCGATTTCATGATTGGAAGCCTCTACTGGTGCTCGGGAAAAAAGCCCTGCCTACGGGTCACAGACGCTTTACCGGCTAAAGGCCATCTAATCTAGCCGTAGGTCAGGGGTAAGTTCTCTTCAATGTTCACCGAACTTCATAGCCATATCATAACCGGGTTGTCAAGGATTGTCAAGGCTTTCCTGATACTCCATAGTAGGACAACATTCCGTCCCAGCCTAGCTTTCGAATGCGGCCAGAGACAGCCTGCCGAGTTATTTTAAGTTCTCTTCCAATGTCTGCCAACGTTCGAGGAAATTTCTTCGTCCGAGCATCTGGCCCATGTGCGGTGCCTGTTTGGGCGATGAAGTAACAACGGCAACATCGCTTCGTATTTGCGTCTTGAACGCTCAGCAAGTTGTTGCAATCTAGGCAGCGCCTCTTACCCCTGGGAACATACTTTCTCCCATGACGTTTGGCAGCATTGATCGCCCGCGTCCGCGAGGCAGTTCTGCGCCCACAACGGCGGCATTGCGTTGAAAATCCGGATGCGAGGTTCCCCCGGGAAATATAATCAGTTCTGCCGCAGTCACAACGGCAGAAAAAGAAGCGATTGGTACTGATGAGAAAACCACAACCCACGATAGTCCATCGGCCAAATTTTTCGCCAACATGACTGGAGCGCTCTGCCATACCTAAAGTATAACAGATACGGTCGGATTTGTCAAGGCTTTATCGGAAGCGGTCCCGGAACTGCCGAAAAAGAGGGCACCAGGGGCCTTTCGGCGTCCCGATGCTCTTAGCTCTCTTTCTAACCACCTACATGCTTTTCCGCAAACCTTTCCAATTTGAGGCGCTGTATCGCTAACTCTTGTAACTCATATTGCTCCAATTCATATGTTAAGTCAGACGCCTCATCGCTACCGATGTCATCGTCCATTAGCCGTAGTTGTATGTCCAGGCTTCTATTGAAAGCCGTTGACCTTGCTAAAGCTGCATCACGGTGAACCAGTAATTCCGCTTGTATAGCGTCGTGCTTGTACTTTGCTGCCTGTCTTTTCTCCTGTACCGTCATGCCGAACCAGACGACCAGGGTAGCAACGCCTAAGATTATGAACCCGCAAGTTACTCGAATAAGAGGGCTGTTTTTCATGCCGCTTCACCTTGTTTTCAAGAGATAGTGATATCAGATAGTTCAATTTTCACAAGAACTTGCTCACAATGAGCTATGAACGCAAAGAGCGGCATTTCTTTGATTGCATCGGTAAGTTGTCCATAATGAGGGACTGTACCAAAAATAGATTCATGCTCTCCACTGGTCACGGGCAAATATCGATCTTCACCGGGTTCTGTAGAATCGAAAATAGCGAGCAACTCTGTGTAGTAATAAGTTCCCTTTGCTGGGTCGTGGCCCGCTTCCAGTTTCTTGTTGGGATAGTTTTGTCCGCGGATTGCTTCCAAAGTTCTGAGAATTATAGGTGGGTCTGAGAACAGCACCCTCCGGCGTGTTACGATTAGATAATCAGGTTGCCACCGACCATCCTGTAAACGAACTACACTGGTCGTAGGGCGAGGGGAAGCATATTTTTGAGAATGAGCATCTACTTCGCCTGCCCACAGACTAAAACGCCTGATTTGTTCCCCAGTTGTTTGATTGATATATTGAGAACCGTAACGGAATTCATCATTTTGATCTCGTGTGACCTGGCATATATGGGCCTGTCGCTGGGTAACGGTGTGTAGGCGTTGACCTGTCCATTTCCAGTCCATGTAAGAAATATTAACCGAACTGGCAAGATTTGTCAAGGCTTATCGACGGCAGCCATCACAGTATTCCAAACGATGATGGCAGTTCTGACAGAGCAAATCGCATTTGTTAAGTTCTTTAGTTAGCTCACTCGGTAAGTCATCCACAGACTTGATATCAAAGATGCACTTTTTCATGTTTTTGATATAGGCTGTAACTTGGAACTCTTTAGATGATCTGTCTCGATGGTGAAATGCATAACTTGCCGTACATAGTTCGAAACCGTCCCTCATTGGAGTTACACAATCACCTGGATATTGACATTCCGACCCCAAATACTCTATGCATAAGTGCTTGATTTCACGTTCAGCAGCTTGCCGCTTTTTCTTTTGGATCTTCCATTGTTTTCGGGCATTAGGCGTTCTGTTATAGATTCTCTGCTTCTCGGGATTTGCATTTTTCCATGCTCTGACATGAGACTTAACACAAGTAGTACAAACCAGTCGTTCTTTTGCCTTTTCTCCGGGCCGGTTGCATTCCTTACAAATGAACATGATAGTCCTCCTGTTCTTTACTCCTATACGGGCAAAGAAACAGTAAGTCCTTGTTCTTATTTTGGAAGCGCTCCCGGAACTACCTAAAAAGAGGGCACCAGGGTGCCCAAGGGCGATCTCTGGTGCTCTCCGGAGGGGAAAGAAGCCTAAGTCCTTTGCTAACAAGGACTTATGGGGTATATCCCCTTATAAGTTCACTGTACCTGGATGTACTGATCTCCACTCGATGGCGAGACAAGAAGGGCCGTTACCGGCTCTCCTCTTGACCGCTGAAGCGCTGAAACATTGCCACCGTGAAGACGTATACGGCCTTCCTTGTCCACTTGTTGCGAGCCGTTAGTCTCTCGCTGAATCGTGAGCGTCTTGCCACTCGAAGCGATGCTCAGATTGTCGCCTGGCGACCAACCAGCGCGCTTAACGATGATCCGAGGGACGTTCACGACATCATTAGCTGGCTGGATCTGGCACTGACAAGTGACCTTAGCACCCGAGGGCGTCGAAGTCACAACCTGAGCGCCGTCATCGCTTCCATCATCGCCGTCCGCGTCCATGCTAAAGCCACGGGTGATGGCCCCGTCGCTCGATGCAGGCGTAGCCGCAGGTTGCCCGTCACGGACGAGAACCTGATTGGTCGCTGTATACGAATTGGGATCGAAGCCGGGTTCATCTGGGTGGAAGAGACGGACGGTTTGAGGATCATTCGGTTTCGGGTAAACCGTGATCGGGGATGCGGTAAAGGCCGCGTCCTCGAACTCGCCCTTAGCCCACAACTCTTCAATGATGGGGCGGACTTGCTTGTGACGAACAGAATTGTCCTCAGATATTAGTGGGTGACTGATATCGACAGTGGTGAACGCCTCTCTCGCATTGATCTTGGCGTTAACTGCGTCAATCACTTTCTGTTTTAGGGTTGCGTTGTCCATTTCCAACTCCATTTCTGACGGGTTTCACGTTGTAGCAGTAGGATAACCGATCCTACGAGATTGTCAACGGTGAATAACGGCTTTTTGAGATTTCTTGGAAAAAGACATAACTCGTCCAACAGCAATTAATTAGAAGCCGTGGATAATTCGCACTCGGCAATTTTTGCGCCTTTTCTCTCTGATTTTCTGATCCCGAGACCGGTTACGCCCCATTTCCCAGACGTAAATTGAGGATTTTTCATATAGTTCTTATCAGTGATGGTGATTATAGCGCAATTACCAGGGTTCCGTAAAGAGTGATATTGATCTACGGTAAGATGGAACCACCGCATTACAAGACACCGGATTGTTATCCCATGAGACACTATGATAGCCCGGCGTTTCCTCTTACGTTCGAATTGACGAAACAAACTCTCTAGGAACGTTGAAGCACGATCATAGACATCAGCGGGACTTTCGCCGCCCTTCAACCGATAGTAGAACCATCCAAAGTGATCTCGCAGCTCTTCTTCTCTGTCAATGTCCGATTTTGATTTCAGTATCCCCCATTCCATCTCTCTTAGTCGTGGATCGGTATAAATTCTTGTGTGAGTATTCAACGCAAGGAAGTTTGCCCCATCAAACATATGCCCTAGAGTTTGGATAGTTCTGATGTATGGGGATGCATACACTAGAGAACCAGCAAGAAACTCGCTCCCTATTTCCTTGCCCGCCGCTATGGCTTCTTGCTTGCCCTGTTCAGTCAGAGCGACATTTTGATCGCCAATTTGTGTAGCATCCGCTTCACCTGTGTTCTGTTGGCTCTCTCCATGTCGTATCAGTTTGATAATCATGGCTCAGCAGATTCTAGTTCCTTTTCTTCCTTTTTCTTTCTCTTAAACCAATCATGAAGCTGCTTGGCGTTCTTAATCGGCGCGCCTTCAATCTTGCGCGGGCTGTGTGAATAACGTCCTAATAGGGTAGTATAAGAGACTTGGACCTTGCCACGCAAGACATATCCGCAGGCTTGACAAGAAAATTTCTGTGGCTTTCCGTCCGAAACGCTGCGGAAACCCGGAACAACATTAAACTTGGAGCCGGGTATGCCAGACGCACCAATACGCAGACCATCTACAACTTCAACGATCTCTGCTTGCACACTAGTGCGGACAAGGACGTTCCCACCACACTTAGGACATACGAACTTTACCTGTTCCTCTTGCATGAATTCGCCTATATGTCTGGTCGATGATGTCAGCCTGTTGTTGAAACGCTTGGATGGCGGCGTTGTCGCCATGTAGCTCTTTCATGGTCCCGCTGTCCATCTGAAAACGAAAAGCCTTCGCTTCCTCGGAATCTGGACCATGCTTAGAGACCATAGTAATGTAGAGGCTCACCATTCCCCTGATGGAATCTGCTTCGAGCCAAACCTGATCTCGTTTGCCTCGCTCTTCATTAAGCGCACGCCGGTACAAGCGTCTGGTCCTCCGGGCGGCCCGCGCCATATGAACCAACCACCCAAAGTAGACGAGCATAAAAACGCCGCCGGCAATAAGAAATACTCTGATGGGCATTTACGCGCTCCTCTCCCTACTCATTTTCTCGTCCATGTCTCGTAAAACGGCCTCGATTTCCTCACCATTGCCAAACCAACGGCAAATCTTCTCACGGGTCGTGGTATCAGCACCTTTCCCAAGCATAAATTCTGCTATGGCGATGTTGGCACCAAAGGATATGAATCCCTTGAGCAGCGCGAGGGTAATCAGGAAGCCAGTCCACATAATGACTGTAGTAATGACTCCGAGCCATGGGCCAACGCTAACAACCGTTTCTTGGGCGAGAATTCCCATTAGTCATCTTCCTTATTGTTCTTTTTCCTCGGGGTCTCTTCATCATCAAGAGTGATGATGCCGGTACTCTTGAGCAAACGTAGATTAATCAGGTTCTCCATGGTGCTGCCGCCGCCACCGCCACCACTAATCATCAGCAACCTCGGCACTTGTACCCTAGACAGTTGTTCAGCAACGTCTACGTCACGTCGGGCTGCAATTTCGGCCAAAACACGAATATGCTCAGGAATGGCACCGGCCTTCTTAATCCTTTCCTCTTCCGCAGCAGCAAGCGTGGTGATCGCTGACGCGTCCTGTGTTGCGGTCTCAGCCCTGATTGTGGCAGCTTCAAGTTCGACTTTCGCCACTTCAAGAAGCTGTGAGGCTTTCATCTCAGCTTCGAGTTTGGTCTGTTCGGCTACCATGACTTTCTGTTCTGCTTCGATCCGGGCAACTTCGGCCTCTCGTTCAGCGTTGACTGTAGCCGTCATTGCCTCTTTGTTGGCTGCGGCTTCGACCTCAGCAAGTTCTTTCTTGCCCCTTTCGACGATCATCAGACGTTCCTGAGTTTCGGCCTCTCGGTCAGCCTTAAACTGTTCGGATCGCAGGAAAGAATCTTTCTTTGCCGCGAACTTCTCAAGCGTCTGGGGGTCATACAGGGTTTGCATGACGGAGAACTGGAGTACCTCAATTTCATACTGCAAAAGCGGAGATGGGGCTGAGACTGTAGGCATACCAGTTACACTATCCCTAATAATCTCAGTGGCAAAGACCTTAATTGAACGAAGGCTTTCGTCGGTTTCATCCGTAAGAAGCTTCTCAACCTTACGCATCTCATAAATGCCCTTGATGAGCTGCGCTTCGACAATTTGACGAAATTCCGACTTGCGTGCCGATTGATGTTCTGAACTCGACATCAAGGGGGCGGTCGCCTTGAGACAATTCACGAGATGCGCCCGTACAGACCTGGACATGTTCTCAATGCTGGCAAACTGCTGATGCGCCACCAGTCTGGCATCTTCGGTCTTAGGGGTTCCGAATCTCAGCATGGTACTAATCATTGCAGTACCACCGTCGTTGAACGTTACTTTGATATGGGAGTCGTTCTCTTCGGTATATTCCACCTGATAGGCGCGTGGGTATGTGTAGACCGAAGCAAACCACTTGGGATACCATCCGGCCTCGTTGATGACAGTTACAGCCCCACCCACGGATTGCTTGATCTGCCAGTCTTGCGTGTTGTTCATCCCAAAACCACCGAAGCCGACGATTAAGAGAAACAGTACCACAAAGACTGCACCCGCAATCCCAAAAATCTTCGTCTTGGGAAGGCCATGACCACTACTTCTACTCATTTTGTTCTCCTTTTAAGCGTTGAACTCAACCAGATAACGTAAGTGATTCTGATCCTGCTGGTAAACGATCCACTCGTTGTTTTGCACCTGCGAGACATTTGCCTTTCCGAAAACGCAATGACATCCTGTCGGGGGTGACGTATATCCTCGTGGCCCACGAGCAACATGGGCCGTTCCAAGGGCAACATCCGCCACAAACATGAACGCCTTGCGCCCACGCACTCCACCGTCTCCGCTACTCCAATACGAACCACTAAGGCTTGTATAACCGGCACTCTTCTTCCAGTCGTCAGCCCAATAGATTCCGGGGCCAAACATGGCACCCGTAATCACAACACCAACCAACTGCCGTGGCAATCTCAGCCCCTCACGCAAGATGCCTGAGACATTGACCGAGCGAGTACCATGGAACATCATGCCAACGTTAGCTGATTCATATCGAGCAGCATTCGTAGCGGAAAGATCAGTTCTCTTTCTGGGTTGCAGGATGGGCCGCTCTTTGCAGTTGACCTTACCCTTAGTAATACGATCAATGGCCCCATCGAATGTTTTCGCAACCCCGTGCTGTTCGAACTCCCATACATTCTTGATCGACATCGCGTCACACCAAGAATGGCGGTTCTTTGTGGCCTTCGGCATCCACTTTCGGACAAACTCGCCATGATCCGAGGATGGAGACAACCACCGCATCGTGATTTTCATCCCACCAAATGGATCATCGACTTGCTCTGTCTGGAGATTGGTAGCATAAAGGGCACTCTCAAACGCATCCAAGTCTTGCTGCCAATCACCGATGTTTGTTTGGCTCAAAATCCATTCGGATTCTGGTGCGCCAACTCGCTTGATCTTCGGAACCCATGAGTACAGGAGATATGAAAGTTCTCTCAGATCCTTATCGTTGATCTGATCATCAACGTCATTTCCTACAGCAAGAACTCTTTTTTGAGCAGCGATCAGGGCATCACGGGATTTGTCGATATTGGATTGAGTTGGTAGCGTTCCGCCCTGAATTGCCCCCTTGGCGAATTTAACGGTAGCAACGTTCAAATCCTTCATCAGACTGACCGTTTGCTGATCGTAATCGACTGTCTTTTTCTTGCCGCTCTTTTTCTTGGCAGTCTTTAATGGTTTCTTTGCACCATCATCAGACGTAACACGACGAGCATCGGGAAGTCCGGGGCTATCCTGTCCACGGGTAGCCATGGCCCGCACAAGATAGCAGTCTTTGCCCGCCTTCGCTTGGAGAATCTTTCCGAGGCCAGGCTTAACCGTCCACTCGCCTCTCTTGTCGTTCTTTGAATGCATTTGCTTGGCAAATGCTTCCTGAGCATCTGATTCGGAATGACATTCAACAAACTGAACATCGCCACGGCCACCAGTTCGACCCCACTGGAAGAAAGCAAACCACCCGCTTGTCTTTTTGCTACGAGCCACAGCGCCATGGTAATATTTATTGCTGTCGGTTCCGTCTTGCTTAAAACAACCCAGATCAGCCAGTTTGCATGAATCAAACTGCCCATCTTCGGTAGCGATGGGGCCGAAACATTCGAAGTCATTGGGGCCATGCCCATCCGGGTATTGACCCTTGATTAGCTTGAAGGCCATTGGCACTACTCCGTTAAGAAGCCATATCGAGAATATAACCGAGAAGCCAAAATTTGTCAAGGGCAATGTCGCTTATACAATCAGAGAATTATTCGAACCCGAGCATGTTTGTGGTCCATACGAGAAGCGACATTATGATCTTAGTTTCCATTAGATCTCGGAACCCCTCAGAGCGGGGTTCAATTTCAACTCCAACAACTGATGTTCTGAAGTTCCAGAAACGGTGGTCGGAACTTCCAGCATGTTCGTAAACAACCTTTTCATCAGAACCAGTAAATGGGCTTACATACGAATGTTCAACTCGCTCTCCAACAACATGACCGAATGAATCTTCGCCAAAAAACCGACGAATCGAATAAACTTCTCCATCCTCAGTTCCCCTCAAAAACATTACACCTAAAAAACGATGGTCGCCAACTTTGTCTGTGATCCATGGAACGCCGGATCGCTGGCCTACTTCTACACATTGGTTGAATATCTGAGGATCTCGGACAGGTTTAAGGTCAGAGGCATACAAAAAATCAATTCGCTCGCACGCCCGTGCTTTACTGGTTATTGCAGAACCGAAACCGTCGAAAAAGGAATAGATGTACACACTAGCCCCCATGGCTTGACCGCAGAAATGTGCCAAACCGATAGGATCATCCTTCCACTCGCTAATGAATTCGTTCAATTCCATGGTATCCGTCTCTTGTCTAGGCATGAAAATAATAGGGAGAAAAATGGAATGAATCAAGCATCCGAATCTGTTTTCGGGCTTACTTTGTTTTCGTTGAAGAGGTCGAATAAGCCCATATTTTCGAACAGATCAATTTGCTCACAGAGTTGGTGGCAAGCATATGTATCCGCCTCATTGGCTTTAGCCCAATCGTCCAGTCCCAAGATTGCTCTGGTGGGAATTAAACTTGATTGAAACGCCACTTCGGTCATCTTGGACCTAAACAGCATAGTGGGCTGGTTCTGTTTGATCTTTTGGTTAGTAGCTTCTAGTCGAATTTCTTCCCAGGCACAAAATGCCCGAAAGACGCTCTTGAACGCCGGGCCGAGCGCGCCTATGTTCTCTATGATATTATCGAGAGAACGCTTCACGTCATCTTGGACAAACTTCCACCAATGTCGTGAACGAAAAGATCTGCGAATTGCTTCACTTGCGGATTTTAGCAAATCGTCTAATGGGCTTTCCATATGGTATTATACCTAGACACCTCTTGGCAATCGTTTTCGTCCCCGAACCTTCTTTTTCTTGGCCTTCCGTACTGTCTGAACAACATCGCCAGGTATTTCCTGTACATCAGGTTCAGTTGGAGTTGCAGCAACCACAACTTCTTCCGGCTCTGTTTCTAGTTGCTCTCTAACTATCTCATCCAACTCGGAGGTGAGAGACGGGAGATCATCCACTCGTTTCTTCGGGGGCCGTCCCAGGCGCTTTTTCGTCGTTTCTTCACGACGAACATTGGCTTGAAATCCTCTTGCGAGAGCGCGCAGACCGGCCTCTGTAATGCCGTTAGCATCGGCGTGAATTTGATCTGGCCTTATGTGGGCAACGCAATCCCCACAAGCGTACCGCTCAGAAGTGATACGGAGAGAATGATCGAAGGGACATGAAGAAGTTGCTTGAGTACCGTTACCCACCATGGGCCACCCGGCACAATAGGAAAGATGCTCGCTACGCTCGGCTTCCTGTTGTCTCTTCGCCATCGTAAAGCCTCCATCTCCAGGAAGTATAACCGATCCCGGTGAAATGTCAATGGCTTTACTTATGTCTGGCTCTACGACGAGCCTGCCGCCGGGCACCAGCAGTGACGCTGGAACAGATGGCAGAAATGCGCTGGCCATTCTTTAATTGGCCGTCTTTGCACTGTTTGAAATATGCTTCCCAAAGTTCAATACGAAACGATTCTGTGCTTCCAGGAAAAAACCTGCCTGTGGATTGTGCGGTTTTAGCATCCTTAGAACGCCGTAAGGCATTCGCAATCGCTCGCTTGCGGCCTTCCCCTGCACTAAACTTATCTTGTGGGCTACAGACAGACAGGCCAGCGGCAACGGTCTTATATACGTCGCCATCTCTGACCTTGATTCTTGCGCCAGTCACAGTTCTCGTATATTTGAGATTGCCGTCTTTAAGTAGTACGCCATCCGAGTGATTTTTGGCGAGAAAGAAATGTTCTTTTCCGTCAATAATTTCCTTAGGGGTACGTTTGAGCTTGTAGACACTTTTCTCCCCGCGAAAGAAGGAAACGGCATAATCTTTGCCAGCGTGCTTGAACTTGATCATGTTAATTCTCCAAAATCCTTGACAATTAAGCCATAAACTCTAACATGAAGTGATGTTGAAGTCAACAGGCATTTTGCAAGTAATCCCGTCAACCGTACCAAGCCATTGGTGGATGTACGTCGCATGTTGTGAGGAACTAGGTAGATATTACCGTAGGATGTGCGTGCAATTTGACTGTGATTTCCGTGGCCTTATGAAACCAAAAGAGGGAGCGCACATTACTATCATGCGACAAGAGAAGGCGGATGCATCGGTTCTATCTTATGATGGATTAGAAGTCGAGTTTGAATACGAACATAGTCCAGAAACCAACAGCAAGCATGTCTGGTTGCCTGTTGTTTGTCCTAGACTATCAGACATTCGCGTCGCAGTCAACCTGCCGAGTGAACCAGAATGGGATTACCACTTGACGATTGGCGTGATGCCGGGAGAACAAAAAGGCGGGTGGTCCGGAGACCACCCGCCCTCGTTTGCTGCTTAGGCCGCGACCTTCGTTGCCGCCCTCTTTGCCTTCATTTGCACGTCGGCGTTGAAGTAGGCGAATGCCGAAGTATAGTCGAGCCCAACCCACTGACGCCGGTACAGGATTTGAGGAACCGAGCGACCAACCACCATGCGGTAGAAGTAGCCGCCGGTTTCATCACCGTTGCTGTCCACGTCAGTCGTGAGCCAGAACATGTCGATGGCGAAGCCGCATTGTTCCAAGGGGAGCGAGTACGGAGTAGAGCCACCACGAAACTCCTCATTGCCAGTGGCGATCAGGAATCCACGACGAGCCCGACGCAAAACGTCGAGGTTCTGGAAGAACTTGTCCCGAGAAGACAAATGCTCGCCGACATCCTTTCGTTGGCTCTGGACAGCGTTGAGCTGACGAACCAACTTCGGATTGAGGCTACGCGCCAAGTTCCACAGCGCTTCACGCGTCACCCAAGGCGAAACAACAACCGCATCTTCCTTCGTGCGCTTGCCCTGCCACGTCAGATACTCACCATCCGGCCGATTGCGACTGATAGGCGCCTTCAAGCCGCTCAGTCGGGCTCTACCGATGAGCTTATGGAAGGCTTCGACGATGGTATGGTAGCTACCTCGGCCAAGCAAGTAGGGGATGACGAGATGTGCGCCAGTAACAGACTTGCCGTCACTGGAAAGGGCGCTTTGAGCGATGTACTTCCCGTCATCGGCCCGAGAATGCATCGCGCTGAACGTTTCCGTGATGCCGGGACGATGTACCATGCGAGGCTGCTTGATCTTGACCTTGCCGTTCTCGATGACCCTGACCGGAACTCGCTCCGACCTGGCCTGTTCGATCACGCCACAGCTGTAGAAGGTGTACTTGTTCTCACCACTGCCCCGGATCATGTTCAGGGCGTTCTTTGCCGCAGCGGCTCCAGTGGTAACAATTTTCTTTTGAGGCTTCCTGCCTCGTCGTCTCGTGGCAGTTGCAGGCATGATGGTTTCTCCGATTACCTGATCCGATCCAAAAAGTTCCAAGGTCATATCCTTGACCAACACGAGGAAGTATAACCGATCCGCGCAAGGTGTCAACCCTTTTTCTGAGAAAACTCACACAGCATTTCTGTCAAGTTTTAATATATGTAAGTCGTTGATAATAAAAGAGTTATGTAAATAACAAGGCTTAACTTTTTGAAATTTTCGTCGCCGCACCGGCAATTTCTTTGCCTGGCCGGGTCATTTTTGACATGTTGTTCGATAAAGTTTGACGCTAGTTCAATTTGATTGGACGCATTTTTGCGCTGTTTTGCGGAACATGTTAAAGGAAGAGAGAAATGAATCACTCACTGAAGCGATTTTGTCTCGACTCATGCCAGAATCGACAAGTTCTTTAGAAACAGCAAACCAATTCATTCCATGTTTCTGAACCGCATCAACAAGAGATCCTTCTTTTTCAAAGGCTAGCTCTATTCCTCTGTAAATTGTCTCATCATCATAATATGACATTCCATTCTCGTGATGAATAATGGCCTGCACCAATCTAAAAAGATGATCGCTGCTATTTAGATTAAGCACTTCATCAGGAGCAAATCCAGTTTGTTTTGACACTTGCTGTATGTATGCCCTTGTGTTATTTTCACCTGTAGGAGCCCAGCGAGATATGATCCCTGTTATAGTATTGATGCCGTATCGAGATTCATAGTTCCGCAAAAGCTTAGCAAGCGCCCGAATGCCATATTCTGGACTCTCAAACTGTATGAACCTTTTATCTACCTGTTCTGGTAACATCCCCTGCCATGCGTCATCTCCCAGTTCGATGTTACCAGGATTGTTGTTGCGGATACCACGGGGCAGTTTACCTATGGTGGGTGCGTTATCGAGAAACTGTTGTGCTTTCTCTTTAATCTGAGGATCAGCACGAGCGACTTCAGCAACTTGGTTCATCTCATCATCAGTTTGTGGAACTGCTCCAATGTTCTGGGGAGCATACCACAATAAGAAAGAAGTAATCGCACCAGCACCAAATCCCAATGTAGCCCAGAATGTCTTATCGACTATCGCTTTTACTTTTTGAGTGTTTTCTTCTCCGATCCATTCCTGCCAACCCGCATCTTTTGTTAAAGCCTCACTATTAGATAAACGGAGTAGTATACGCTCGAATGCACCTGGATATTCATGGGCCAAAATAAATTGCCTAGCCTCTACCTCTAAAGAACGGTTCGTTGAATTCTCGGTTATGTAAACATATTCAGCCCACCTATCTTCGTCCCACAGTTCTTCGCCCAAGAAATCAGCAATACGTTCTAGTGCATTTCTGTCGAGGGTCTGTACCTGGAAATTTGTACCTCTGGCATCCCCATTTACCCTGATCCAATTGTGTTTTTCGATGACCCACATTCTCGGGTCGCCTTCGCTCCAGAAATATTCATAGAAACCTGGTTCGTTAGCCTCGATTTCCGCAATCTCTTCATCCGTTAGGGTTCCTTCGTGAAATTTCTCCAAATAATCAGCACCCATCATGGCTTCAGCAGCGACATACTGGTGATTGGCATCTACTATATCCCCATCAGCGAAATAAGACTGACCGCCATCATCAATGAACCATTCTCCTTCAACAGCCGTCTTTATCATCTTGTCTGAGGATGCATAGTCAAACGAATACTGCTTTCCACGGGAACCCTTGCCAGTTACTTGGATTTTGCGGCTCGGATCATCGTCGTTCCAATTCTCTTGAATCCGCCTAACAACATGGCCAGGATAACGCTTGCCATAAAGGGTTCTCCTCCAGTCTCCCACGACAGGTACATCTACGTTGAACCAATTATAATGATATACACCACTCTTTTCTTTGTTCAACACATCAATATGTTTAACTGCTAATCTAAACATCGGGATGATAAGGGCCATCGGAGGGCGCTGATACTCTATTTCTCCAGTTATCGTTCTAATAACTTCTTCGAGTTCTCTGTAAGTACTGCGGGCCTTTTTGAGTTCACTGGTTTTGTAATGCCAGTACTCAACCCATCCTGACACCCCAAGTTGTTCGTTATACACGCGAAAAGCTACGGAATAACCACGAACATTCTCTCTAAGTAAAGCATCAATTCGATAGTTGTCGCTTGTGTATCGGTCGGTATCACCGATCAAAGCAGTAAAATCTTCCTGAGCCCTATCCTTAGGAAAATACTCCTCACTGGCAAATTTTTGGCGATAGACAGGCAAACGAATAGAGGCTGCTAGTTCTTTGAGAGTTTGATCGTCGGGCATGGAGAAACTTCCAGATTCCCAGATCAGACTAGGTTGGCCAGCAGAAAAGTTGATTATTGCCTCTGGTTCTTCTTGCCCGGGGGAATACGTTTTGTACCAATTAACTAGTTCCTGAATAAGCTCGGGAGGAAAAACAGACTGAGATGTTTGGTTATCAGCACTAATTACTTTTTGGTCGAAGTCCATTCGGCCTTTCCACATAGTAAGCGATACTTCAAAAATAGCCTCCCCTAGCCTCGATGCGAGATCCTTCAAAATTCCTATATGTCCGGCTTCACTAAATTCAAGTTCGCCATTAAAATACATCCACGCAATCGCTGCACGAGCCTGGCTATTCCCAAGACCAACTTGTTCATAATCAGAAGTTTCTAAATCGTAAGCGATTTTATTCATAGGACTAGAGGCTTCCTTCCTTATAGGAAACTTCGAATCTAAGAACGATTTTTCCTGCATTAGAGACACAAATACGTGAAAATCGCTCTCTTCGAAGCTATCAGAACGACTATCGTTAAAAGAACGAGATTGACCGGAAGTCCATTGAACAAACTTATCTACGAATCTAGCAAACGTTTCTTCAGGAGACTGAGTGTATTCCGAATAAATATCCCCTTTGCTCATGAGATTTTTGACAAATGCACGATATTTTTCGGCCCATTTCATTTGCTCAGGTGGTTGCTGGCTACGACGCAGTGTATCAGCGGGGTTGGAGAGATAAATCCTTATACTTGCCCCGAATTGCTCTCCAAACTTATGATCAAGATAATGTCCTAGTTCGTGAGAAACAGTGTTCTGATTGAGATCATCAAGCCTGATTGTTTTTTCCTGAGGGAAATATTTCCCTCGGGACGGGCTATCTCGCCCAGCAGATGGTTTCAGCCTTGTGACTTCCACAGACAGATCATCATATTGGATACGAGTGTCTATTGCAAGAAAGACCATCGCCATTTGTTTTCTGACAGCCTCTCCGGTGGAACCGTAATATGTCTGTTTTGCATCGTCCTTTACTGTAACTGATTTGACGAACTGATCTATATCTTCCGGCGTAACTGATTGCTGACCAAGGAAAGAAGCATTGGTTATTCCCTGCCAACTATGTTCTTCCGGGATTCCATAGTTCAGCCTTGTTTGAGTCCCAATCCTAGTTGATGTCAAACCGGAATAGTTCCTTATCTTTTTGTTTAACTCGGACACCTTAATGCCGATCTTACCTGCAAGATCCGGGTCGGTATTAAATGCTAAGAACAAACTCTTTCTGGCTGCCATGATTTCCGGTTTGTTTGCACCAGCCCGTTGAGTGGCCAACGAGTAAATAGATTGAGCATCTTCGGGAGATAGAAGATTGCGTTCTTGGGGTTGCCAAGGAAGATTTCGTGGATCGACCGGAGTTGATTCTATAGTAGGACGTTCATGTTGATACCGAGGAGCCACAGTGGACAACTGCCCTTGAATATACATGTCGAGCAGTTCCCCAAATTCAAGGCCAACGCCTCTCAGATAGCTGTAGTATATCTCAGAGTCATTTGCCCCTGTTAGCGCAACATCTTCGCTACCAGCTTGTTCTAGCCACGAACGCCACGTTGCCACCTCAGGATAAGCATCACGGATATAAACTCTGTTCTTATAAAACAGACGTTCCAAAATACTTTCAAATTCCTGCTTAGAGATTTCCATTGAACCATTATACCCGAATCTGTGTACTTATTATTTACCTTTCCCGCCCGTTAATCCTTGGTATAATTGATTGTTGACACAGGGAGAAATGAGATGTTAGATCCAGATAGACTGATAAAATTCCGACTATCTAGTCAGGGTTCTCTTGAAATAAACCCAGAACTCATTCTGGGCTGGAAAACCGAAAAGGGGCACACCACCCTCCTGCTTGAAGGAGTTGAGGATCTCCAGGTCCAAGAAAACCCAGATGAGATCAAGGCTAAGTTACGACCCCTCGTTAATTAGAGGACGTAACAAATTCCAAGAAAAGCCCTTGACCCTTCCTTTCACACCACTAAGAATCCACCAGGAAACGAAACATGGAAACAATTCCCACGGCGAAAGAACTTGATTGGAAAGCAACCGGCCAACGACTGCTTGGATACCGGCTCATGAAGGGAAAGACCCGAGAAGAAATAGCAAATGAGTGTGGGCTCAAAGCCATTGTTATCAAAAAACTTGAGAAAGCTACTCGACAATATTCGAATCTCAATAATCTGTGGACTTTTGTGCGGCTACAAGGGGTAAGCGCTAATTGGCTTTTCAATGGAATCGGAGAATATCATGATCAGGATCATGCCGAGTTGTTACCAAAAACAATCGTTTATGAATCTGGCATAGGTATTCGGCGAACGCCAGAACAGATCGGGACTGACGAAGGAACATACCAAAGTGACCCGCTTGAATTTGCAATGGCTGTCGATGCCTTTAAGCGCCTTAACAATAAGCCTTTTCCAAAGCTGACCGAAATATTCGAAGTCATCAAAGCACTAGGGTATCGTAAAGTGGCGATACCGACTGTTTTTCCGAAAGGACGCAAACATGACGGTCCAACGAGCTTCCAGGATTGTCCTTGCCCTACATTACAGGCTAATTGAATTTGGCTTGAAGCCTCAGCATTCGCTCTTTATAATCAACCAGTTGCGGTACTCAGGTATTTTGGTTGATATGGTTCATGAGTACAAAGATCAGGTGGTACAGATCCTTGCGAACGATATCAACGAGTCCCTAAAGGGCCTCATAGCAAAACACCAGATCATTGTCAGCGACGATAAAAATGGCAGCGAAGAATGGAATGAACAGCAGGAAGACGAATGTATAACCTTGCTGGAAATAGCCCTGGCAGTTCATTACGAACCAGGTCAGATAGTCGGATACTAATGCACAAAAAACATAAAGCCATGAAAATGGCGGGACTGATTGGAAATCTCATCTTTGACAAAGTTGGGAAAGTCCTGCGTCCCAAAATAAAAACGAGTGACATCGATTGTCTTATTGGTGAACTTCTCTCGGCAAATTATGCTGAATCAAAATGCATGGGACAAAAGAACCCTCTAGAAGGGGGTTTGCCCTTCCCTGCCCATTCTTGCATTTCTGTTAATGAAGAAATCGTCCACGGCATTCCTGGCGATAGAGTCATTGAAAAAGGCGATCTAGTCTCCGTGGATTTTGTGCTCGCTTATGACGGATATCTTGTGGACGGGTGTCGTACTTTCGAGATTCCTCCCGTTTCTGATAAGGCAAAGAACCTGAACTTTTGGACTAGAGTAGCACTCAATAGGGCCATCAGCACTATCAAAGCAGGAGTACCCTGGAATAAAGTAGCTGCTGTTATTGAAGATGTAGCTAAATCCAACGGTTTTGGAGTTGTCCGAGACTTCACTGGCCATGGAATCGGGACACAACTATGGCAAGCCCCTCGACTTCCGAATTATGTGTCCATAAACAATATCATCTTGTCTGAGGGTCAAACGATTGCTGTTGAACCAATGTTTGTGGCCGGGAAACCTAATATCGAATTTGCTGACGACAAATGGACTGCTATTACCAAAGACCGAAGCCTCAGTTCTCACTGGGAAAGCACTATTCTCGTGACAGAAGAAGGCACAGAAATTCTATTCTAAAAAAGGACATCAAAGCTGTATTCCTGAAAATAATGGATCAGGAGGTTTATATGAAACTAATGATTCAACCAGCACGATCATTTTTTCTAACTGCCGCTGCGCCTACGGCAGTAGCTCCCCTCGGGAACGCTGGGCCGCGGCGGACGGTGCGTCCTGGAACTTCGGTTTGGGATCTGTCAATGCAAGACAAGTGGAAAGCGTTCAGACAAAAACACCGACAGGGCACGTATTACGCCGCATTTCAGGAATTCGTGGACTCCTTAACACCACCAGAAATGACTAAGCTTCAAACTGAGTTACCTAATTGGAACTTCGAAGACGCACAGATGCAGAAATTCCGGCTTATAGCAGGGCTGGTAGAAGAAACAGATCCAGCAACAATGGATCCAGCGGCTTTTACAGATGCGCCATCTCCAGATGCTCCAGATGCGCCAGCTCCAGATGCGCCAGATGTTCCGGCACCATTAGGTCTCCAAAATTTGATTGAAGAAGAGGACACAACTCAACTTGGCAATGAATCACAAAGATACCAGGAACTCCTTCAGCAAAAGCAGGAAATCGAGAAAGAATTGTTCGCTCTTCAAACTCAACTTGGAATTTCGCCCACTCCTGATAAACCACAAGAGGCTGGCTGGGCCGGAAACCTCGGTCGCAATATAGGACGTGGCGTTGGCAATGTACGGAATACCCCCCGAAACATCGGAAGAGGCTTTAGGGATTTCGGACGCGGCTTTGAAGAAGGTTTTAGCACTGCCGAAAGCAATACCCATATTCTCACAGCAGCAATGGGATCTGCAAAATATCTCTTGAACTAATTAATGACACTCGTTTTTACCTTGACCCCATGGCTATCTCTGCGTATAATTCTGCAAAGAGAAGGAAGCGATGTCTATGAACTTGCCGTTTCAATACATTCAAAATCTTGAGTTAACTGAATATTCCTTCGCTATCAAAACGATCTGCGATCATCTGGACGTTACCCAAGATGAACTCGCCTATTTCAAAATGCTTAACACTCTCGTCGAAGCGGAAGTAGAAGGTAAATTCGCCAGGGCGTCTAAGCCAATCTCAATGGCTTTCACAATGCCTGCCCATATGTTGCCCAAAAAACAACAGGACAACAAGCTGTTCCTTAACTTCAAGCCTTCCCCATCTGACGGCAGATATGACCGCGCTAACGTTGGAATTTTTGAGTGTCGGCTGTTTGACCCAGATGACGAAAGCAAGGCGATCCAGGACAAAAAGCACATAAAATACTGGCGATGGAATAGTGAACGAGATTATGCAACTCTCAACTGGGTCGTTTGCATCAAAAAGCAAGACATTAAAAAGTTCTACAAGTTTCTTATCAAAATAGAAAACGAGCAGTTCATCAAAGAAGCTGTACCTCCTATTTTGCAATCAGGCATGATCGCAGAGATATACAAAAACACTATAGGTTTTTTGGAGAGAGGTAAAGAACTTGCTGACAAGTACAAAGAATACTCCATCCCGTTCAAAAGAGGCATATTGCTCTGTGGAAAACCCGGTTGTGGAAAAACCCTAACATGCAAATGGCTACGAGCATTATGTTACGAGCGTGATTTTAGCACTAAAATAATCACACTAGAAACGTACAGCGAGGCCCGCCAACACGGGGCTGTCCGCAGGTTATTTCAATTGCCTAGAGAAAGTCCGGGTATTATTTTCTTCGATGACATGGACGTGATGGTCAAAGACAGGGCCACGGGCAACCTCGAACTCCAAAATTTCCTGACAAACCTTGACGGCGTAATGCCAACAGAAGGAGCCGTGTTCGTCTTCACAACAAACTATATAGAAGAACTAGATGAGGCATTTGTACGACCTGGAAGAATTGATCTATTCTTGACGTACAGAGTGCCTGGCAAAAGGTTACGACGCCGTTATGTGAAAACACTCTTCCATGACAACATCAAGAAACAAATCGATGTCGAAGACTTTATAAAAAGAACAGATAAATATACTTTCGCCGAAGTTGAGGAAGTCCGGAAGCTAATGGCCATGGACATTATCGATGGTAAGGACGTGTCTATGGAAAGCACTTTCAAACTCTTCGATAAACATAGGACGGAATTTACCGAAAGAGGTAAATTTGGTTTCACCCAGATAGACGACGATGACGACTATGATGATTATGACGACGGGATGGATGTAGACGACCTTTTAGAAACACTCAAAATCCCCAAGCACAGACGCGCCCCATCGGTCGCACGAGCCGGGCCACCAGCTTGTGAACCGAAATTCGACGACTAGTGTCTCTCCTTCGAAGGGCACGGTGGGATTCGAACCCACGTCCAGGCTTCTAGAAAGCCCAGCTCGGCCTCTGAGCTACGCGCCCGGCTTTTTCTGGACCAGCCTGTAACCCCTCTGGTCCGCTAGTTCTTCTATCAGTTTCAGTTGATCCTCTGGTTTGGTATGCCGCCCACGGTTGGAAATCATAGCAAGCACAGAAACACAGTTTCCGCCAACAGCTAGGATTACAGTGGTATCAGCATGTTCTTGAGATGCGACTTGAAAACCGTTATGTTGTCGAGTAAAATTCCCGTCCAAGAGACAGGACTTAACGCTATCCCACCAGGCAGAAGGGTCAGAGTTTATGTCTCCGAAATCATCGTTCAGAATGAGAAGGGTCGTATTAAAACCCATGACTAAAGCCTCTTCACAGTTGCGTGTTTTCCCCAGAACTCGACAGCCTTCATATATCGCTCACGATCCAAAGGAACCCCAGAACCACCTTCCTTAACGCCAAGGGCATTGCGAATGATGGTATTCGGGTTCATTGGCTCTTCTTCATCATGCGACTGTCCTAGAATGCCAACAATGCCCCAATCGGCATCAATGGCTGAACTTTGCGAACGCCCAAATTCTTGGCTTTCCTTGAGCAACTGCTCCTTGCTATACAAGATGATACAGAGAAACTTTGCGACAGGAGCATTAACCCCATCAAAATAACGAACAAGAATTGGCAGCTCCTCAGGGCGACGAGCTTCGTATTCGGTCTTGAGGTAATCTCTGTTCTCTCCAGTAATCAGGATGGCCCCTGTATTCGCATCTGTAAAGTTTGGAACAAAAATCAACCTACAGAATGGAGCGTATCCAATTTGTTCTTTGATTTGATCTGGCGGAAGCGCCTGTAGATGTTGGGCAAACTCAGCAGGAGAGTAGTTGCTAATATATGTTCCTCTGAACGCAGGATTGAAGTGACGATCCTGAGCGAATTGTGTCATAACAATTTCCATGAGGGACAGTTTACCAGATCCTCCGGCGTTTGTCAAGGCTTAAAATTTAGTTCGTTATAACTAAAAAAGCCAGTCAGGAAAAATTGACAAAAGCTTGACAAACCTCTTGACAACCTCATGGCTTACAGTAAAATACGTCGAATCGTGAAAATGGATTCCTGACAAATTGGAGAGCAGTGATGCCAACGCAGCAACTTGTTCAGTGCCGTAAGGGGTGTACAGATACAAAAGGCAACATTCGTGAATTCAGAGGGGAATGGGGAGAAAAAGTTCATTACCAGAAAGTGCACAAAAAACGAACTGGCACTCGAAGCGGACTCATGGAAGCGGTAGTAAGCGCTCTTAGGGGCCACCCAGAAGGCATACGACTCAATGAGCTGATTGAGAAACTTCACGCCGCCAATGTTTCCAACCGAGTGGGCAAAAGTCTTGGGCAGGCGATCAGCATGATCGCAAAAGAAAACAATCAAATTCTGCGTCCGGAACGAGGGATCTACGTTCTTGCTCCGTCGGCTGCCTCTCCAACAAGCACTCTTCTATCTCGGCCACAACCAGTGGTCCCAGGACTGGAAGATGAAACAAATTCCGTTACGGCAGAACAACAACTCCAAGAGATGCTGCAAACTGCGAACCAACGAAACAGAGAAACGATCATGGGTCTGTGTCAGATCATCATGAACAACCTTAATTAGGAGAACTTACCATGAGCCGTAGGCGACGACTTCAACGTTACGAGATGTCCGGGTCCGATCGCTGGCGCATTTGCCTCTACCTCACTGCTGGGGGTGGCTGGCATTACAAGACTATCGCATGGTTTGTCTTTCATGACGGGAAAGGCCATCGTGGCGTAGTCAGCCCTGCCGAAACGACCCGCGTCGCCAGGGTAGCAAAAGAGGAAGACCTTGGTTCTCGTGACTGGCGCAACGGGAAATCAGAATCATCCAACAAGATGTTATCTCGTCTTGGCAGAACAAAAGAAACTGCGAAAAAGATGCCGAAGCTACGCCTAGCAGTTTAAGCCTTGACATTTCGGCAGTTTGTAGTATGCTAACGGCATGAGACTGAAAGATGCCCAAGCATTGATCCGCGAAATGTATACTGCTCGCTCAATTAAACGTGGAGCAGCAGGCACATTTCTCTGGTTTATGGAAGAGGTTGGAGAACTAGCAACTGCAATCGCTTCGGACAATGACGGGTTCAGTAATCGAAAGAACCTAGAGGAAGAGTTTGCCGATGTTCTTGCTTGGCTCTGCGATTTAGCTAATGTAATGGACATCGACCTTGAAACGGTCTTGAACGAAAAATTCAGCAAGGGCTGTCCAGCATGTGGTAACTCTCCGTGTAATTGTTCTGCCAAGATCGCTCAGGAGAATGTTCATGCCCAAGATTAGTACGCTATCCGGTGATGCTACATCGCCCAGGCCGAAGAAAAATGGCATCATTGTTGCCCATATCGTCAACAACAAGGGCGGCTGGGGAAAAGGGTTTGTTTTGGCCGTGGACAAAGTTTCCCCTTGCCCTAAAGCGGCATACAAGGCATGGGCAGAGGCTCACAACAGAGATATTCCTTTAGGGGAAACTCAGTTTGTTGAGGCATTACCGGGCTATTTTGTTTCCAACATGTGCGCCCAAGATGGCCTCAAGGGAACAGACGAAAATCCTTGCCTTGTAGATTACAAGGCTCTCGAACGCTGCCTGCGAATGACGTTCCATCGCGCAATTCGCCTGTCTTACCATGTTCATATTCCCGAGGGAATGGGTTCTGGCCTGGCCGGGGGAGACAAGGACACAATCCTTAAGTTGATCCAAAAAACTGCCGAGGAAGTCGAGAAAAAAACAACGATCCCTAATCCGCCTGAGCTGAACATTTTCCTCTGGAAGTTTGACGACACGTCTGCAAATTCATACGTGGCCCCAGTAGTGGCGGACGCGCCTGTACCGCCACCAGTACCGCCTGTGCCTCCTCATCCATCGGCGACACACGTACCAACCCAACAGGACGCCCCACCCGTTGAAGAAACTGGAGCGAAACTGACGACAAATGCGGATGACATCGCCGGTTTGGGATAGAGGCTGACATGAGTAAGAAACTCAAATGGTTCGTCTCCTGCATCATCCCGGGCGACAGACAGGTCGGGGCGATGCAGTTCGAAGCCCACGAAGCGGATATCAATGGGATCGCTGAAAAAATGGCACCCTGCCGGGCTGAATTCAGGGCGTTTGAACTAGAAATCTTCGACCGAGGGATTCCGATCGGTGAATTTGTGGACGCGGAGACGTTGAAAAGGCACGGATATTGAGGCGCGGGCATGAAAGACGAATCTACGCACGATATGTTGACTCGAATGATGGCGCACAACATGGACCGAGAAATTAAGACAGACGATCCGAACGGCAGTGACTTGATTCATCGTGAAGCTGAATTATGTCGCAACGAGCGGAAAAACTCTGTAAAAAAGGAGATTCCACACCAGAAAAAGCCTTGACAAATCTAAGAAATCGAGTACAGTATGCTTATCAGTAGTGGGAATGGCTCACTACGGCATTTAGCTCACTCCGACTAAAGGAGATGTAAATGGCCACGGACGCACTGAGTAAGCTGCGGAAGGCTGCTGGCACGGCAAGTCCTGCCAGGGCTACAAGCACTCGCCCAATGGTCACTGCGCCGAAAAGCATCGCCCCGGTAATCGCTGAGTGGCATGAAGCGGAACGAGATCTGAAAACCGCCGAAAGCCGCAAAAAGGTTTGCGAGGCGAGTATGCGAGACGAGGCAGCTCGACTTCGGGTGGATGTTTGTCGCAAGCAAAACAAACTGTTCGCCAGCATTCGCCTCAATGGCGGCAAAAATGGCAGCGTAAGCTTCACGCAAGCTGCGCGCTGTCTCAAGATGAAGGATGAGAATGAAGCGTCGAGCGACCCGTTGCGGGCGGAATTCGGTGACGACTTCGGCAAGTTGTTCAATATCGTCACGACTTACAAGATCAACGAGGCAGCTCTGACCCCGGCGATCGCCGAGCGGCTCATAAAGGCTCTCGGTAAAGACGTGGGAATCCTGACTGCTGAGACGCTGGTTGTTCCAGCCGACCGCTTCTACTCGGATTCTGTTCTGAATACAAACGTTGCTGCGGCGGTCGAACGGGTCAATGGAGCCCACGGCTTGGCGCAACTGATCGCCTCCAGCTTCAAGGCGTAACATCATCAAAGGCGACAAGAAAAGATGCGGGCCGCAGCAATGTGGCCCGCATCCTTCTTGTATTCCAATCTATTTCATGTGTCCTGACATCGTTACCAGAAAACGGTTATTTTTTCTCTTGTTTACATATCAACCCCTAAGCGGAGAACTCATGACAGCTAAACAACGAAAAGAACGATATAAGATAATTATTGTTCTCCGTGACAAAAGGAGTCTAACTTTCAAGAAAATAGGGGAACAATTTGATCCACCTGTTACTCGCTCAAGAGCGCACCAGCTCTATCATGCCGCCAAGAAACTCCAAAAACGCAGGAGTTAATCTAGGTTTTGGACGGTGGCACCACTAGCGGTGTTCGTGATAGATGTAGTAGACACATAACCAGTATCAGTAACCGTTACAGTTGCTCCACGGGTAGTATTTACTACTACAGCTTTTGCGCTGTTTGTGACATTGATTATGCGATTTTTCTTTTGTGCAGCAGAGGCGTCACTATCGTCAGTTAGCTGCGTGATTGCATCCGGCGATTGATACCTCTTGTCTCTGGTTCTGAATATCTTCCATTTGCTCCAAGGAAATTCATTGCGCTTAATTCTTACTCTCCATTTGGTTCTGCTTTCCAAAATAATCCGCAGTTCTTCAACACTAGTTTCCAAAATAACACCAGATTTGGTGATGTCATCGTTGGATGAAACCTCAATACTGGCAGTTTTAGTTAAAGTTCCAACTTGGTCGAACCGCTGAATTTGATAACGAATCGGACCATTGGTCTCCCCTGATCTGATAAGGGTTTCGTCGGATGCTTTTTGTCCCACCACGCTTCGGATGGGATTGTTCTTAACGTCAATCGAAATGGCCATGATTGATTCTCCTAATAATACACGTTGTAGATTACATTCGGGACGACGTATATGGTTCCCTTTATTTTTTCTCAAAGGCGTGAAACTACCCTGAACACCGAATTAAGCCTTGACTTTTTCTTGTATTGCGGTAAACTAAGAAACTCGGTAGGTTGAGTAACTAAGAAAGGGCTTGTGTGACTGCTACAGAAACCAAAACATTGACTGAGACAGCCACATTAAAACCGTGGAAACTCATCTTGGAAAATGACGACCAGCTCATATACGATCATGTCATAGAATCCGTTGTTCGTATCATTCCTAGGTCAGAACTTTCACTTGAGCAGGCCGAAGCAAAGGTATTGGAAGCACATGAGAGAGGATGTTCAATATTACTTGTGACACATTTTGAGAGAGCCGAATTCCTCAAAGATCTATTCGCTTCCTGCATCCCACCCATTCCAACTAGAATAGAGGCAGACTGATGCGTATCGAAACCCCACATTGGACAATCTCTGGTGGCTCTCATATCGGTCATTCCCATATATTTAAGAGAACTAACTGTCAGGATGCCTTTGGGCTCGCTAGCTGGAAAACATCAGCCTGGGGAGTCGTTTGCGACGGCTGCGGAAGCGGGAGACATTCGGAAGTTGGTGCAAATCTTCTCTGCCAAGCCGCGTGCCGAGAAATTTCTAGGCTGGTTCAGAAAAACTACCCGCCCAACAAAATCCCCGACATTTTGTTTCAAAGCTTGATAAGACTCATTGATTTGAACCAACATTTCACTGCGCCTGCATATGAAGAAATAGGGGAAACAGCCCGGTACATCGAAGACTACTGGCTGGCAACAATTTTCGGGTTCATCTTTAACAAAAATGAACTAGTAATCTTTAATGCCGGTGATGGCGTTTTTGTTCTGGGCGACGAAATCAGAGAAATTGACCAAAACAATTCTCCCAAATACCTCGGATATGCATGTCTTCGCCAGCCACAGCTAGTAGGAGTCGGGGAAGAGTTCATTCCTCGTGAATTTGACGTAAGATTGCCCGGGAATAAATTTGCACAAACCAACCAAATAATGGTTGCAACTGACGGTTTCTCAACGATCAACGAATCCAAGTGGAATCAAGCAGCGCCTCACGACCTTTCCCTACATGGATCGCAATGGGGAACAAAGGGAAAAACCGGCTTCCAACGGTGGATGAATGCCCAATCAATAAAAGGGCATTTTGAAGATGATTGTGCTATAGTGATTGCTGAGAGGAAGCCGGATGATCCAGAAAGTTCAGATTGATGGCACGACCTATGCTCTGGACCAATCTAAGGTTCTAGGTACAGGCGGTGAAGCCACTGTTGTACGAGTAGCCAAGTGGGCGGTCAAAGTTTACCACAACCCCACATCAACCCGTGCAGAAAAGATAAATGACTATCTTAGAGCAAGCTTCCAACTGCCCCCCTCTGTTTGTTCTCCACTGAAAGCCGCACTAGATACTAGAGGAAGAAAGACAGTTGGTTTTGCAATGCAGCCAATGTCACGCAATACGGAAGTTGTTCAGCAACTTGCCAGCAAATCATTCCGCAAGGCCAACCCAAAACTCAATGCCGAGTTTGTGACCAATCTATTCATAGCAGGAGCCAACGTCACAAGACAGGTACATGCTCAGAACATCATCGTAGGAGATTTCAATGATTTGAACGTCCTATTTGACCCACGAGCCGTGATGCACTTCATTGACGTGGACAGTTTTCAATTCGGAAATCATCCCTGCATGGTAGGAACAGAAAATTTCCTTCCTCCCGAACTTTACAATCTGGATCTCGCAAAGAAACCATATTTTGAAGAGCTACATGATTGGTATGGCTGGTTCTGCATGTACATCCGCTCGTTACTGTTGGCCCATCCTTACGGTGGGGTGCATTCCAAATACAAGTCCCTGCCGCAACGAGCATTGGCAAGAATAACAGTCTTGGACTCAGGCGTGAAGTATCCCAAACCAGCTTACAATCCAGACCTACTGAACGACAATCTCAGGCAACTGTTTGAACGGATGTTTTCAAAGGGAGAGAGATTTGTTCCTGACGTACAGATACTTGAGGATTATCGAGATTCTCTCGTAGCATGCCCGTCCTGCAAGATGATGTTTCCAAGCGAACGAAAAAGTTGCCCTCAATGTACTACGGTTAATACCCAACAAGTTCAACGCAAGGTAAACGTGGTCAAATCCCCAGGCAAGAAAACAGTAACCTGTGAGGAGATGATCGAAACGCCTGGGGATTTTGTATGGCATCGAACCCATGGCCACTCGATTTTCGCTATCGCCCATGAGGGTACGTCTTACGTTCTTTATCACAAACGACCAGGCAAGCCTATTAAGAGAACAGAACTATTCGCTCCTAAGAATGGTCAAGTTAAATTTGATATGTTCGATGGACGCTATTTGGTGGTCAACCAGGACTCCATGAGCGATGAAGTTTTAGTTCTTGATATTTCAGGGGAGAAACCCAAGGGTGTTGCGCGCCTACAAGCAGACGAGTTTGAGAGCGAAAAAACTTTTGCATGCAGCTATGATCGAGTACTAAGGGTCTATAACGGGTTTTTGCTCCGGGGTAGTTTTAGCACAAAGTTTAACATTGTTGACGAACAACAAATTAACGCCGTTATGAAAAACCAAACATGGATTTCAGCATCAAACCTCAGCACCCTAGTGTTTGGGTGCCAGCGAGTCTTTTCTGATCTCAGCTACTTTCTTTACAGATTTGATCACTCTCCCAAGGGTGAGTTTTACAATGTTTCGCTACCAGAACTAGAACCACACGAATCTATCCTAGATATCGATGTCACTTTTTCTGCTTCCGCATTATTGTTCTTAATGAAAACAGAAGTCAAGGGAAGCACCTTCACTCGCCTATACGTCATCCATCAGGACAATGGAAAAGTTCTTGCTCAATACAGAACTCCAGCACTGGCGTCTGATACGTTGCGAAATATCCATGGCAAAGCATTCGCCAAGCCTCACGGGACTAATGGATACGTACTTCATCCGACCGATGACGGCGTGGTTCAAGAGATCATAGGTGGAGCACAAACATTGTTAACCGAGACAGAACAGTTCGTTGCAGAAAGCGACCATCTGATACAGTTCGACAAGGGTATTCTGGTCGTAGGAGACAAGACGATCAATTACCTGACGCTTTCGTAAGTAAGCCTTGACATTCTGAGCAGACGCGGTAAACTAAAGCCCATGAGTTGGCCCTTAATAAGAATGGAGAAGAAATGAGTTCGGTCCCAAGTTGGTACGACGGCGAAAAATGCGGAACCATGTACTCTCCAGACTGCCATCGAGCAATGCAGTCAGGATTTGAGTTCGCAAAACAAAATGGGATCAAACCATGGACGAAACAGTCCAGCGATCCCAACATCATTGTGGCAGCGATCGACTGTCAAGTCGATTTCATTGCCCCGCCGAACTTCGACGATCAAGGCAAACCCACCTTCGCTGATACCGGCAAGGTCAACCCCAACGGCGGGAATTTGGCAGTTCCGGGGGCCGTCCAGGATATCGACCGCCTCAACCGGTTCCTCTTCAACAACGTGGCAATGATCAGCCAAGTCGTTGCGTCTCTCGATACGCATTACGCGTTCCAGTGCTTCCACCCATTCACCTGGAAGGCAGGATCGCATCCGGCCAATCGCAATAGCAACGGCCAAGCCTACAGTCCGGGCGATTTCCCAGAGCCATTCACGATCATTACCCTCGACGACATGAATCGTGATAGTTGGGTTCCGACTCGATTCCCAACCAAAATGCGTGAGATGCTCCAGAAATTGGAGAAAGACAGCAAGAAGCAATTGTGCATCTGGCCGATGCATTGTGAATTGGGGACGCCCGGGCACGCCTTCGAGCCTGCTTTTATGGAGGCTGTCCATTTTCACAGCGGCACTCGTAACAGTCAGTACGATGCTACGACAAAGGGCATGGCCCAATGGTCTGAGCATTATGGCATTCTCCAGGCCGAAGTCCAGTTTGCAGAAGATCGTCAAACTTCGCTCAATACCCGTGTTCTGACTAAGTGGGAAATGGCCGACCGCATTTACTTCGCCGGATTTGCCAAATCTCATTGTGTCTTGGAAACGCTCAATCAAGTTGTGAAGCTCTTCTCAGCCCAGTCGAAGCAAGCGCTCTTGGAGAAGTTGTTCGTACTCCGAGATTGCATGTCCAGCGTACCGGACATCTGCGATGAGACAGGCAACGTGATCGTTCCCTTCAATAAAATTGCGGATGATCGTTTCGCCGAACTTGAGCAAATGGGAGTGAAGTTTGTTGACTCCACCGATCCGATTGACCTAAACTGATTGGAGACCAGACGCCATGAGTACAAGCAAACAAACTGTTCAGGCTACGATTGAGAGCGCTGTCTCTCAGGGCTCAATCAGCGCCAGCGTTGCTGCTGCTGTTGTGGAAGAGTTGGACGACATCGCCGTTGCGGGCTGCGACGGAGTGGACATCGACGACATCGATTCCGAAGAGGTTACGCTCGTCGTTACGATGCTCGATGCCAGTTATTCGATGAAGCCTCATAAAAACGCCGTAATACAGGCATACAACGAGGATTTCCTCAAGGCGCTGAAAAGGGC
>SDBT01001041.1_pt1 | contig 47290 bp, 33 predicted proteins | sample 2277101 | NCBI WGS metagenome assembly SDBT01 (sample SAMN10404973, study PRJNA504765) | marine sediment metagenome | isolation source: marine sediment core GS10_PC15, 103 cmbsf | place: Arctic Ocean: Southern Knipovich Ridge | collected 2010 | reverse complement strand
ATCGTGACGACGAACAACGACGCTGGCCGGAATGCATCGACGCTTGAATGCCAGCGTAATTGCGGTGCGGTGTACTCAGCCACCGCTATGCCTCGTCGCCGCGCCTTGCAGGCCGGGCCCGGCGTCACTCTCTGTGCCGACGTTTGTCACCTGACATGACACTGACAATCGCCGGTCTCCGGGTATTAACGCCCGCTGTGATACAGTACGGGAGCACAAAATGCAGGGACTTTTCGGAAAACTAGTGGTTATCACGGGTGGTGCTGGCGGCATTGGTTTGGCGACGGCCCGCAGGTTCCTGGATGAAGGGTCGCAGGTCGTCATCTGGGATCACGACGGGGAAGCGCTGACCCGCGCTGCCGAAGACATCTCCGGCCTCTCCGGCCTCATCCGGGCCGATGTCACGGAACCGGAAGAGGTGTTGCGGGGATTCGCGGAAGTCGGAGACATATTGGGTGGGCTCGATATCCTCATCAATAACGCCGGCATCAGTATCCGCCATCCCTTCCTCGAGATCACGCCCGAGGAGTGGCGGCGGGTCATCGATGTGAACCTCAACGGTGTATTCCTGGTCGGGAGGGCCGCGGCGGAACTGATGCTGTCCGGAGATGGCGGCGTCATTTTGAATATGGGCTCCACAAACGCCATAACCGGCTATCACTACTACGCCGATTACAACGCTTCGAAGGCCGGAGTTGTGGAACTCACCCGCTCCATGGCTCTCGAGCTGGGTCCGATGATCCGTGTGAACGCCGTCTGCCCGGGATTCATCCTGACACCGATGCAGGATGCCGAATACACCCCTGAGATGAAAACCGCGTTCTCATCCAGACTGCCCCTCGATCGCCTGGGTACTCCGGAGGACGTGGCGTCACTCTTCACGTTCCTGGCCTCGGATGAATCTTCGTTCATCACGGGGCAGTGCTTCATCATCGACGGCGGCGAGACCGCCGGCGGACTGGCAAGCCAGGGCTGAAGGTACGCCGATCAAGATCGTGGAACCGGGGGGGGATTGATTCCGTACTGAATGGTCAGCGGGGGAGAATCAGATTTCATGCATAGAACAACGCTTACCATCGCAGCTCTTGTCATACTGCTGGGCGGCAGGGTACAGGCGCAGGACCGCCAGTTCGACGCCGGCTTCATGCTCGGAGAACCTGTCGGTCTGTCGTTTAAACTATGGGACAGGGATTTCTCCACGTTGACCGGTCTGGCCGGCGGGCGGCAGGCAGCGGCGTCCATACGGAAACTAGTCAATGCCGGCTACTCCATCATCGATGAGATCGGTATCGAGAGCGATGAGGTCGACGATATCTACCGGTACATCAATAAAGACTACACCGCTTTTGCCGGTGCGATCGCGTGGTCCTTCTTCGATCAGAGCGCCTTCCATCTGCACCTCGACTACCTGCGGCACTGGTTCGATTTCTTCAGGGTCGATGATGGTGAACTCAATCTCTACTACGGACTGGGCGCGCGGCTGAAAGTATTCAGGGATGATTCAAGGCTCGGGGTCCGATTCCCCGCAGGCCTCGACTATCTCATCCCCGAGACGGAACTCGATGTATTCATCGAGGTGGTCCCGATCCTCGATCTCTACCCCGCGGTCAAACCGACCCTGAACGCTTCGATCGGTATCCGGTACGTGATCGGCTATGTGAGAGGAAACCGCTGACTACATAATAAATAAATATTTCCCCTCTTATTTGGGGATTGAGATGATACCCCACAATCGTCCGAGCGGTGACAGTGATATGCATTGCGCGTCCTTTTTGCTTTCAGTTTTATTTCAGGAATCAGGAGGTACACACAAACATGGAAATACAGCTGCTAAATGACATAGTCGTTATTTTTGGGCTGGCTATTGCGGTCCTCTTTATTTGCCATCGACTTCGCATTCCGGCGGTTGTGGGGTTCCTCCTCACGGGGATAATCGTCGGGCCTTACGGATTTGGACTCGTAGAGGCAGTGCATGAAGTTGAGAATCTCGCTGAAATCGGTATTGCGCTATTGCTTTTTACCATCGGAATCGAGTTCTCATTTGAAAGGCTGCTGCAGATCAGAAAGTCCGTCCTGATGGGCGGCTCGCTTCAGGTGTCGCTGACCTTTATCGCTACTCTTTTCATAGCCATGCAGTTTGGTCAGGATGTCAGTGAGGCGGTCTTTATCGGATTTCTCGTCGCCCTCAGCAGCACGGCGATTGTACTCAAACTGATCCAGGAAAGAGCCGAAGTTGATAGTCCACACGGGCGCACTACTCTCGGCATCCTGATCTTCCAGGATATTATCATTGTCCCCATGATCCTGTTCACTCCGTTACTGGCTGGTGTTACAGGGAATGCCGGGGGATCCGTCCTCATCCTTCTGGCTAAAGGAATCGGTATTATTCTGCTAGTGATGGTAAGCACTAAATTTATTGTGCCTCAAGTGTTGTATCAAATCGCAAGAACACGTAATCAAGAAATCTTTATTTTAAGCGTAGTTGTGCTATGCCTTGGTGTTGCGTGGCTGACTTCCATGGCGGGGTTATCTCTTGCCCTGGGTGCGTTCCTGGCAGGATTGATCATTTCCGAATCTGAATACAGCCATCAGGCACTCGGGAATATTCTGCCGTTTCGGGATGTCTTTACCAGCTTCTTCTTTGTTTCAATCGGCATGCTGCTGGATGTAGGTTTCCTTTTCCAACAACCGGGAACCATTGCGCTGATCACCTTGGGAATATTGGTTCTGAAATCGATCATTGCCTGTTTTACCACAGTTTTATTGGGATTCCCTTTACGCATTTCAATCCTTGTTGGCCTGGCACTCTGTCAGGTTGGTGAATTTTCTTTCATTCTATCCAGGACCGGTGTTGAACATGGTTTGCTTGCTGGGAACAGTTATCAGATGTTTCTGGCCTGCTCCATTCTCAGCATGGCGTCGACACCATTCCTTATAGCCCTGGCGCCACGCGTAGCCGATATAATCCTGCGGTTGCCGCTGCCAAAAAGGTTGCTATCGGGGTTTTATCCTGTTTCGGAGATACAGGTGAATAACAAGAAAGACCACCTGATTATTATCGGTTTCGGAGTCAATGGTAGAAATGTAGCACGAGCCGCACGGTTATCAGGTATCCCATATACCGTCATTGAAGTGAACCCCGAAACAGTGAGGAACGAACGAGCGCAGGGGGAACCAATTATTTATGGCGATTCAACCCAGGAGGCCGTACTTCAGCACGCAAACATCCATGATGCGAGAATAGTTGTAACTGCAATTAATGATCCAGCGTCAACCCGTAGAATTACCGAAATCGTTCGGAGACTTAATCCAAAGGTTCATATGATTGTACGGAGCCGTTATCTCCAGGAGATGAAGCCTTTATATGAATTAGGAGCTAACGAGGTCATTCCGGAAGAGTTTGAGACATCAGTGGAGATTTTCACTCGGGTGTTGGCTACATATCTCATTCCAAGAGATGAAATCGAAGCACTGGTTGCTGAAATACGATCAGATGGTTACGAAATGTTCCGTAGCCTTTCCAGAGAGTCGTCATCATTTTTTAACGATGTAGACCTTCAGCTTCCCGATGTTGAAATCATTACATTGAGGGTTGTTGAAAGATCACCTTTAGTTGGAAAAAGTCTGGTTGAACTGGAACTAAGAAAGAAATATGGAGTTACCGTATTGGCAATACGTCGAAACTCAGAAATATTATCCAATCCAGACGTAAACATGCCTTTCTGTGCTAATGATGTGCTTTATATACTCGGATCACCAGACAGGGTCGCCGAAGTCGGATGTACCCTTTTCAGCACCCCGACAGACTCCTAGATGAGTCTGATCGTATCGGATTCCGAACCGGTGCTCTCACCGCCGCCGCCGGTGTCTCCACGGACGAATTTCGCGTCCCATTCCCTCAGCATCGACGTGAAATGCTCCACCAGGTCGGTAGAGAACATCCTGCCCGCCCCGGTCCTCATCACCTCCATGATCTTCCCCAACGGCTGTTCCGGTTGGTAAGGACGTTTCGTACGCATGGCGTCATACACATCGCAGAGCCGCACTACCTGGCTCACCCTGTGCGGCGTGCGGGGATAGATAAGTTCAGGGTACCCCGATCCGTCGAGCTCGAGATGATGCTCGTACGCCGCGACCGCGGCCATCTCGAACCGCTCACCTGAGAGCAGAAGTATCTTCGCGCTCGCGATCGGATGCTTCTTCACGATCTCCCAGTCACCCGGTTCCAGTTTTCCGGGCTTGTTCAGGATCTCATCGGGGATGGCAACCTTGCCGATATCGTGCAGAAGCGCCGCTTCGGCGATCATCCTGATCTCTGAGCTCTTCAGGTCCATGTACCGCCCGAAGGCCACTGCAAGGACCGCCGTGTTCATCGAACGCACCTGAGCAAGGTCCTTCCCCTCTTCGACAGGTACGATGGGGATGATGAACGCCTCCTCGGTGTGCATCGCGTTCCATATCGAGTCGAGTACCGATCGGGAGAGCGCGGCCGGGATACGACCGTGCTTCTTTGCCTCTACAAAGAGACCCCCGGCCATCTCCGCCTGTTCGTAGAGATCGAACGTCTCATGCCCCCCACTCGATCGATCGAGAAGGCTGACCGGACCGAACCGGATATGGGAGAACGTGTCGATAAAACCACCGTCGAGTTCCTTCTTGTCACCCAGATAGAGATGGAGGTCAACGACGAACGCACCGAGTTCCTCCAGTGAAACCCCGGGTGTGAATTCAATTCTCTCGATACCGCTCTCCGAGAGGCGCGTCGAGAGAGCCCAGCCCTTCAACTCGCGCAGCGGTGTCTCGAGATAGACCACCTCATCCCCGAGGAAGGTGAACGACGGCTCCTCATTCTCCTCCTGGATCTCCTTCAGCATCTCGTGGAGTTTCTCGAGAGCCCCGACACGGGCAGGGTGAACCTCGGTATAGAGACCAATCGTGGATAGCGCCTGGGCGAGCGCGTGCAGGAACCGGCCCGCCAGGTTCATGATGCCGTCCCCATCCCGGCCACTACTGCCTTGATCTGCGGATCCTTCGATTTGCGGACGGCCTTCAGGACTGCCTTGGCCGTCGGATCGCTGCTGAACCTCGAAGCGATGATGGAGAGAGCCTCCAGCATCTCGGGTGTTTTCGGCGTGAGGATGTAGAAGATGAAGGCCCTCTTCTGCCAGGTCAGGGCAAGGAGGGCGTCCAGCACACCGGGATCATCGAGCACCGCCATCGCCCTGATGCAGGTTTTCCGGACGGCGGTCGTCTCACGACCATTCAGCGCCGTTTCTACAATCTGCGACGCGGTCTCGGTCGAGCAGCTCTTCTTTACCTCTTCGAGCCCGAAAACCGCGACCTTTTCATCGGGGTCGCGCAGTGCCGCCAGAAGCAGTTTGTTTCTGTTTTCACTACGGGCGAGACCAAACTTCATCGCCTGAAGGCGAATCCGGCGATCATCATCCAGATACCAGGCCGAAGCGGTGAACCCCTCCGGTAGAGGAGTGATCCTGCTCAGAAGAGTGAGAAGAACGCTCCGGATCTCCCACCGGGGATTATCTATACGCTCCAGCACGAGCGGGCCGAGCGGCTCTCCGAACGGGACCAGCCGCTTAATGAGTTCCTCTCGCGCTTCTTCATCATCCGAACCGATGAGGAGATCCAGCATCGGGCCGATGGCCGCTGTCCCCACCAGGGAGAGGAGTATGTCCACCGTTGTTAAATCGAGCGTCTCAACCGCCAGCATTGTCTGAAGATTCTTCGGTCTGGCAAGCCATTCGATGATCGTTGCCGTAACGGAGTTTCCCTGCGGGGCTCCCTTGACGAGACTGTCCAGCGCATTCAGATCCCCCCTGCCTACGATCTCTTTCAGATGCTTCTGCGCGGTGGGAGTCATCTCCTCCAGTTCGATGCTCATCTGCAGGACGCGTTCTCCCTCGATCTCTCCGATCCACTCCGGCCTTTCGACCGGCCCGGCATCCTCGACCGGCATCTCTCCCCCGATTTTCTCTCCCGAGAGCTGTCTGATGAGTTCACCCAGGATCGTGCCGGGAGTGACCGACGGCCCGTCCGGGTCGGAAACCCCCAGCTGTTTGCCTATCTTCGAGAGAACACCGAGCATGGTGTTCGCCTGTTTGCTTCCCCCCCTCCGGGTTAGTTCCACAAGCTTCAGGACCGCTTTATCATGCGAGCCCCCCACACCCTCCGCATTCAGCAATGCCTGGAACATCTTCAACAGTTTCTGCTTCGCGGTCGCATCCAGGTTCTCGAACAGCTTAGCTATCTGCAACTGCAGCGCGTTCGGGATGCCGGCCGGGCCGTGGCTGAATCCGGTCTGATCGTCATCGAAGTCGTCGGACTGTTCTGAGAGTTTCAGAGCTTCATACGGTGTCGACCGGATGGTGATATGCGGCCACTGACCGAGCACTTCCGGAGGTGAGGCACCAAACGGTTCTCCCACGCTCTTACCCACCGACACGGAGATGATCCCGAGCAGGGCGTCCAGTTCCTGCCGGACCATACCCTCCCTGAAGATGACCACATGGATCTGATGCTGGTGGAGTCTCCTGGCGAGGTTGGTGGCCGAGGTGTTCTTCTCATCGGTCTCGAGGTCACCGATCTTCAGGTGGTCCTGGAGAACCTGGATCGTGAGATCACCCTGGGCCCGGATTATCCCCGCCAGTCCCTTCAGGAGTTCGTCCGCGGCACTGATACGGGAGGGATGCCCATCCGGATACATGCCGTACCGCTGGAGGGCACGGGCTATCTCTATCAGGAATTCAGTGATGTCCACCGATTCTCATCACCAGCTCGCTTTCACGAGCCGGGCCTTTCCGCAGGGTGACGGCCGCAGGGGAATCGAGGAGCAGCCACACGCCGGAGGAGTCCATGCTCAGAAAGGGAGTCTCCGGGTGGATATACAGATTCGCCGCGTCTATGACTTCTAACGCATACTCCTCATCGAGGTCACCCAGCTCGCTCAACACGAGTCCTGTTCCGCTCACACCGTCCTTCCATGCGAACGCCATGTCCACCTTCATCGGTTCTGCGCCGGCGAGAATGAGCGTGCCGCCTCGAACCAGAAGATCGTGCGTGAACCCCCGATTCGGAGGCAGACGGTCATACCATCCCGTATCCATCGACGTGATCTCGTCATGAGCGATCGCGTTGAGCGCCGCCAGCAAAGCGGCCACGTTCAGAGCCCTGAGCCGCTGTTTCTCCGGGTCGTCATCGAGGACGCCGCTCTCGATCAGGACGGTGCTGGTTCCCCATTTCTGCATCAGGTCGCCGAAGGCTCTGGGATTGAAGGCATCACCGTAGCGCGCCACTTTTCCCGGAATCTCTATCTCAAGAGCGCCGGCGATGACAGCCGCAACTGCTCGGGCCCGTGCCCGCACGGATCCCCAGCTCCGCTCGATATCCGCGGCCGGCGCGAGCAGCGCGATCGCGGCTCTGGGGCCCTCCCTGCCGGCCTGCGTGTGGGGATTCTGATCGTGGAGGTTGAACCCGTAGTCGGCCTCGATCCGGTCCCTTACCTCCTTCAGGATCCGTGCTTCGGGCGTCGCGAGCCGGCGGGCATCACGATTGATGTCCACTCCGATTGCGTTCCTTCGCTGGAAGCGTTGCGCTCCGTCGGGATTGAGCATCGGTATCATGACGATCGTGAGGTGTTCCCGGAGATGGTTCCGCAAAGGATCAGAGATCGCATCTCCCAGAAAGTGGATGATGTCCATAAGCGCCATGGTCGCGGTGGACTCATCCCCGTGCATCTGCGACCAGAGGAGGACCGTCACCGGTCCCACTCCGAACGTCACCGTCATGATCGAACGCCCCTGGACGGAGAGACCCACCTCTTCGACGGTGAAGTCGGCTGAATCGGTGAGTGGACCGAGCACCGACCAGAGCTGATCGTGGGTGAAGCGTCGCTCGCTGATCGCGGCGACCAGGTGTCCTTCCGCAACGGTCAGTCCCCGGTTGAACGCGCGAACGATTTCAGCCGGCGGCACAGCCTCTCCCGTTGTGACCGGCGGTGGCGGTGGCGCATGCGCGCACCCCGTCACCGCCAGTGTCACGAGAACCACTAATCGCGTAATCCGTCCTGCCATCCTCTCCGTCACCTCTTCCAGATCCGTATCGGAAACACAGGCCGCACCGGCCTCTTGACCGGATTCGCTTCCAGCTCCTTCAGGATTTCCTCGATTGCCCGCTCCAGCTGAGGATCACGACCCGCGATGACATCTGCCGGGAACTGCTCCACTTCGATGTCGGGCGGAATCCCGACGTTCTCGACGATGAATCCATCCTCGGTCCAGATGGCCAGGTTGGGCGCAGAGACACTTCCGCCATCGAGCAGGATCGGGAATCCAAGGGTGCCCACGAGGCCACCCCAGGTCCGCTTCCCGATAAGCGGTCCCATGCCGAGTTTCCGCCACATCCAGGGCAGGAGGTCACCGCCCGAACCAGCCGTCTCATCGATGATCATCACCTTCGGGCCCTGGATCGCAGAGAGCGGCGTCGGCAGATCGTCACCGTACCGCATCGCCCAGTAGCAGATCTCCGGCCGGCGCAGCAGATCTATGTAGTAGTCGGCGACCGAACCGCCTCCATTGAAGCGCTCGTCCACGATGATGGCGTCCTTGTGGGTCTGGGGATAGAAGTAGCGCTTGAAGTAGGTGTGTCCCATGGTCGTTGTATTGGGCACATAGACGTACGCCACCCGTCCCCCGGTAGCCTCATCCACCCGGGCCAAATTGCCTTCTACCCAGTCCCGGTTCCTCAACGCCGACTCGTTGGTGATCGGAACCACTTTCACGGTGCGGGCATTGCGACCGTTCGGATCCGATCCCACGGTGATCTCGATCATCTTGCCGGCCGTGTTCTCGAATCGCCGGTAGAGATTCTCGGGCGGCTTGAGATCCACCCCCTCCACCGACAGCAGGTACTCGTCCGCCAACACATCCACACCCGGTTCAGTAAGAGGTGACCTGAGGTTCGGGTTCCAGTTGAGTCCGCCATAGATCTTCGCGAAACGATACCGGCCGCGCTCGATGGTGTAATCGGCTCCGAGCAGGCCCCCGGGAACCGATTCAGCCCCTTCGGGGAAGTCACCGCCGCCGACCCGGTGGTGCCCGACCGATACCTCCGAGCACATCCATCGGATGATCGTGTTCAGCTGGGTGCGGGTAACACAGTCGACAAGGAATCCCCGGTACTTCTCCCGCATCGCAGGCCAGTCGGCGCCGTGCATGTTCGGATCGTAGAACCAGTCACGGTTAATCCTCCACGCCTCGTTGAATATCTGCTCCCACTCTTCACGCGGGTCGATACGCACCTCGATCCGGTCGGCCGGAATCCTGCCCGAACCTGCATCGATCTTTCCCGCAGCACCCGCGATCGACCAGTTGCTGCCGCTCCTGACGAGCACTTTTTTCCGGTTCGCGGACAGGGTATAGGTGCTGCAGTTATCCAGAAGCGTGGTCTCCTCACGCTCATCGAGGTCGAATTTCCTCAGGCTTGCGCCCCCCCTGCCCGCTTCGCGTTTGAGATAGTAGAGCTGACCCTCCGGCCCCGCCTGCAGGTTGTAGTAGAGGGCTGAACCGAGAGGGAGGGCAAGTATTCTCTGGTCGAGCCCCTCGAAGTCGATGGCGACCGTGGGCTCCTCATCACCCTCATCACCCTCATCACCCTCATCACCCTCCTGTTTCCGCCCCTCATCCCCATCCGTGCTCACGACCTCCTCGTCACTCTCCCTCGCCAGCGGTGACCGCACCCCTCTGGGAAGAACGGCCAGGTAGAGAGCATTGCTTATCTCCATGTCGGCGTTCGACATCGCAAACCAGTTGCGCACCGGCCCTGCGTCGGTAGAGGCGGTGAAGTAGAGGTACTTGCCGCCTGAATCGAACACCGGTTCGGTGACGTCGCTCAGTCCGTCGGTGATCGTGTACGATTTCCCTTCCTCCATCGAATAAAGGTAGACCTGCTGGAAGTAAGTCATCGTGTAGAGGGTATAGGCCAGCCACCGGGAATCGGGAGACCAGGTATGGTGGAGCAGTTTTGCAGGGCCGTAGAGCTGTTCCGAAGCGATCTTTTCCACACCGCCCGATTCCACATCCAGGATATAGAGGGACCACGAGTTGTCGGTGAAGCTGATCTTCTTCGAATCGGGTGACCAGACCGGTGACTCGTAGAAGCCCGCCCCCGGGATCTGAAAGGTACGAACCTCGCCGCGGCCGTTCTGTGACGCGATGTGCATCTCGTACTCACCTGAGGCGTCCGAGAACCAAGCGATCGAGCCTCCGTCGGGCGACCAGGCCGGGGATCGTTCGTGCGCGTTTGATGTCGAGGTGAGGTGGCGGGAGTCGCCTTCCTCAGCCGGCACCGTCACGATCTCACCCCTGAACTCGAATACAGCGCGGGCGCCCGAAGGCGAGATGTCTGCGTTCCGGATGAAACGGGAACCTGTGCTGTAACGGGGCCTCACCTCGTTGAGATCGGTGGCGACACCGATGGTGATCTTCGAACTGGTCCCGGCACCCGGATCGAAGAGATGCAGGTACCCGGCCTGTTCGAAGATGATCCGTCCCCCTCCGGCAGAGGCGCTCATTACGGGAAAGTCCTCAAAGGTCGTGAGCTGGTCCATTGTCTTTGAGCGGGTATCGAAGGAGAAGAGATTGAACTCGCCGTTCCGGTCGGAGCGGAAGTAGACCACACCGTCGAACCACATCGGATCGGTGTCGTTGCATCGCCCTTCCGGCTGGGGAATCTGCTCGACCTCATGGTTGCGAGTGTTGTAGAGCCAGATCCTCGACACCGTCCCGCCCCGGTAATTCTTCCACTGACCGAACCGCTCCCCGAGCGGTGTGTAGGCCATCATCCGGCCGTCGGGTGAATAGGTCGCCTTCCAGGCGTTCGGGATGGGGAGCTGCTCCGGGTGACCGCCCTCTATGGAGATCGTAAAGAGCTGTGAGAACCGGTTCGTGAACACCGCGCGGGAGGAACGGAAGAGGACCGCGCCGCCGTCGTGCGTGAATCCCTGTACCACGTCGGAGCCGGGATGCCAGGTGAGGCGCCGTGGCACACCTCCCTCGGCCGATACGATGTAGACGTCGGAATTGCCCTCATACTGGGCGGTGAAGGCGATCATGCTCCCGTCGGGGGAAAACCGGGGACTGGCCTCATTGCCCACGTGGCTCGTGAGCCGGTGGACGTTACTGCCGTCCAGATCGGCAATCCACAGGTCGCCGGCGTACTCGAAGGCGATATGCCGGGCGCTCACCGCCGGCTGCGAGAGCAGTCGTGTATCGTGGATGTTCTGTGCCTGTGTGGATGTCCCCGCTGAGGCATAGAAAAAGATTGTCAAAAGGGTGAGGGAGAGGTGTTTTGGCGTTCTCATCGCATCAGGCCCCTTGCATGAGGAATCGATCAGAGAATCATCTGGAAGAGGCAATGGTAGTCCACGCGGCAGGCTCCTTCAATACCATGAAAATACCCCGTCTGAACTGACCACTTCAGACGGGGTTCATACATCTGTACATGACAGATTCTTATCTCTTATTCGATGATCTCAGGACGCACCGCCAGGATGATCGCTTTCACATTCGGACCGCTGAGGCTCGTCCCCACCAGCGTCGTCTGGCCGATGCGAAGAAGCGCTGAGGTGCTGATGGTCACCCCGTTGTTCCCCCTGAGGTGGATGTTTTCGGCATAGAGCACCCACTCATCCTCTTGCCGGGAGAGCCTTCCTATCGAGGCGTTCAGATGGAACGAATACCCGCCTCTGCCGGACACACCCATCGATTGCTCCACATTGCTCCATTCTGTGGCCGAGATGACACCCCCGGCAACCCTCGTATAGCCGGTGAATCTGAAGAGCTCTCTCAAACGATCGGCGATATCCTGAATGGAGGGATCGATACCGCCGCCATTAGCCTCGATGACATCGATGTGCAGCATGATAGAGGGCTTCTTGATATCATATTGATGCAGAACTGCCCCTATCCTGGCGAGATTGTCGGGCGTTTCCCGCACGGTGAGGATGTTCCCCGACAGGGTATACATCCCTGATGTCCCCTCCCTGTCGTAGAAGATGTACGGTTCGATCAGCTGGCTCAACTGGTGCTGGTTGAGGTGGTTCACCTCGAATGTCTCGATCTCCAGTTTCGGGGTTCCCCCGCAACCGGCCATCACGAGCAGTCCAATAAGCACGGCGGTCATTCTCATGGTTTTCATTGCTTTTTCCTCCGCAATCCTGGTGTCATGTCACGTAGCAAATGTCGGTACCGAGAGTGCCGCCGCGCTTGACCGGCAAGGCGTGGCGACGAGGCATAGCGGTGGCTGAGTACACCGTTCCGCAATTACGCTGGCATTCAAGCGTCGATGCATTCCAGCCAGCGTCGTTTTTCGTCGTCACGATAGCCACTGCTATCCTTCCTCCTCGTGCCTTGCTGGCCGGACGCCTCGGCGCTCTCGATGCAACACCGCAATTACGGAGCGGTGTACCTGGGCGAGGAGGCGCAACACAGCCGGTCGGGATGCGGCGCCGCTCGAATGCCACGGTTGTTGCGTGACAGGGCACTAAAAGAGCCAGATTATCTGGTAGTCGGGGTCACCGGAGTCGAGGATCATCGCGATTTTCTCCACGGGCGCCGTCACCGCCGGCATTTCGGTGGCAAGGATCGGCAGGACCGGGTCCCGGGGGACACCGACCTCACTGTTCCAGAGCGGGAAGATGATGAAGAAGAGCGCGGCAGCCGCTGCCAGGGGCAGCAGTATCGGGAGCAGGCGGATGCGCCTCCGATCACCCCCAGTGGTCGCCGACAGCGCGGTCACGACCGCCTCTTCGAACGACCTGCCCGGTTTCATTGCATCGAGCGCGGCAGAGAATGTCGACTCGGTCCCGAGGATGATCTCAACCGTTTCCCTGCACTCCGCGCACTCTCTGAGATGCTCTGACAGGGGGCTGCCTGTCTCCATCTTCAGATCTGCGAGGTCGGCCTCGAATATCAGTTGCCTTGATTCTTCGCAGTTCATCTGCCCAGTACCTCCACGAATTCCGGATAGTGTTCCATGATCCTCTCTCTGATCAGGCGGCGTGCCCTGAAGAGATGTGTTCTCGCGGTTGCGGCATCGATTTCGAGCATCTCTGCCGCTTCGATCGGCTCACATCCCTGGAGATCAACCAGATCGAACACTTCGCGCTGTCGATCGGAAAGCTCGCCGAAGAACGCGCGCACGATCCGCAGGAGCTGCTGATGATCGAGCCCCCCTTCAGAGCCTTCGATCTTCAGCTCCCCGGCCGCGCCTTCGATAGCGGCGACATCGGATCGCTCTCGTTTCTTTCTGGGGTTTCCCATCATCTCCACCGCCACGTTGCGGGTTATCCGGTAGAGCCAGGTAGACACCCGACTCTCCCTCCGGTAGGTGGCGATATGCCGGTACGCCCGTATCACCGTCTCCTGGGTCACATCGTCGGCGTCATCGGGATCCCTCGTCATGATGAGCGCCCAGCGATAAATGCGCTGGTAGAAGGGACGAACGAGTTCTTCGAAAAGAGCGGGATCGGTGCTCCCGCCTTCTCCTTTACCCGCTCTTCCCGGCTCATCACGCGTGATTGTTTTCAATCGGGTTCCCCTGTTCCATTCCTACGCTGGCACATCGACCGCCTGAACAGGATACGCGTTTACAGCGTTCCTGATAAAACCCTGATTCATTCACATGAGGTTTCCGCTCTGATCTGACTCGCAAGGTGGTTGAGCCTGCGGGTCCGGTCCGATAGATTCCCTTGGCACGATCACACCGACTCCACACAGGCAGGAGATCATGGCGAACCGGATCGCGACATTCGAGACGACCAACGGCACCTTCAAGATCGAGCTCTTCGAGGAACAGGTGCCCGAAACCACCGGCAATTTCATTAAACTTGCTCAGGATGGCTTCTACGACGGTCTGATTTTCCACCGGGTCATCGAGGGATTCATGCTGCAGGGAGGCTGTCCCCTCGGGACCGGGACCGGCGGACCCGGCTACGAGATCGCCGATGAGTTCCACCCCGACCTGAAGCACGACGTCGAAGGCATCTTCAGTATGGCGAACTCCGGACCGAACTCCGGCGGGTCGCAGTTCTTTATCACCCTCGACGAGACGCCTTGGCTCAACAACCGGCACGCGGTCTTCGGTCGGGTGACCGACGGCCTGGAGGTTGTGAAAGCAATCGGCAATGTGCAGACCAACACAAGCGACCATCCCCTGGAGGATGTGACGATCACGACCCTCACCATCGGCGAGGAATGATCGAGAGATCCGCCGTTATCGACCAGACGTTCCTCGAACGCCTGGCGCGCCGGGTGACCGTTACCGACGGAGATCGGACGGCGCTGATGGTCCAGACCCCCTTCACCGGTGAAACACTCGGCACCCTGCCGATGTGCACCGCTGGCGATGTGGATGAGGCGGTTGCCAGAGCCAGGGAAGCACAGCGCCACTGGGCGGAACGATCTTTCAAGGAACGGGGCCGTATCCTGCTCCGCTTCCACGACCTGGTCTGGAAGCGGCAGGAGGAGATCCTCGACATTATCCAGCTCGAGACCGGCAAGGCCCGCAATCACGCCTTCGAAGAACTTGGTGACATCGCGATCATGGCACGCTACTACGCGTTCCACGCGCGCAAGCATCTCAGGTCGAAAAGGCGGAGGGGTATCATCCCGGTGCTGACCCGTGCCGTGGAGCAGTTCCCGCCGTACGGAGTGGTCGGATTCATCTCGCCCTGGAACTACCCGCTCGCTCTCTCCATCTCTGACGCGGTAGCCGCGTTGATGGCGGGCAACGCCGTGATCAGCAAGCCGGACAGACTCACACCCTTCACCACTCTTCAGGGTGTGGACCTCCTCTACCAGGCCGGACTGCCACCCGATCTCTTTCAGGTCGTAACCGGTCGGGGCGCCGAGCTGGCCGGTACGATGATCGATCAGATTGATTACCTCGCGTTTACGGGAAGCACTGCGACCGGGCGTCTGTTGGCCGGCCAGGCGGGCGAACACCTGATCGGGTGCACGATGGAACTGGGCGGAAAGAACGCCATGGTGGTCCTTGCCGATGCCGATATCGAAAAGGCGGCACGGGTCGCGGTATGGGATTGCTTCTCCTCCACCGGTCAGCTCTGCGTCTCAGTTGAGCGGCTCTACGCACACGAATCGGTGATTGAGGAATTCACCCGGCTACTGGTCGAGGAGACCAACCGGCTGAATATCGGTGCTTCCCTCGACTACGAATTCGACATGGGTTCCCTGATCTCACAGGAACAGTTCGACAAGGTATCCGAACACGTTGAGGACGCCGTCGCGCGCGGCGCGACCATCCTTACCGGCGGAAAACCGCGTCCCGATCTCGGACCACTCTTTTTCGAACCGACGATCCTCACGGGTGTTACCGACGAGATGTCCCTCCATTCGGAGGAGACCTTCGGGCCGGTAGTGAGCATCTATCCCTTTACGTCAACGGATGAAGCGGTGGAGCTGGTCAACGCGAGCCCGTATGGATTGAGTGCCTCTCTCTGGACGCGCGATACCCGCCTCGGCTACCGCCTCGCCTCCCGGTTCGAGGCTGGATCTATCAACATCAATGATTCATATCGGGTGATCTGGGCGTCGGCCGATATAACGCAGGGGGGATTCAAGGCCTCCGGACTGGGACGCCGTCACGGTGCCGCGGGAATCCTCAAATACACCGAAAACCGGTCGATCGCCATCCAGCGCCTGCTCCCGGTCGGGCCCCCGAAGGGCTGGAGCGAGGAGAGATTCGTTCGTGTGCTCGCCTTCCTGCTGAAACTCCTGCGGAGGATCCCCGGACTGCGCTGAACGGGACACCAGTGTTCCGGCGTATCAGGGGCCGCGCCGGTAGACCGTGATGTTATCGAATTCGGCGCCCTCTTCGGCGTAGCAGAAGAATCCGATCTGTCCGCTGGGAATACTCGAATCGAGCAGCTCGAACAGGATTTCACCATCCAGTTTGACGGTGATCCGGGTGAGCGCCATCTCGACCGTCACCCGATAGGTATGATTCTCGGCGTACTGGTACTCCATTGAGAGTTCTTCCTTCAGGATGGTCCAGATACCGTCAATATGTTTGTCGACCTGTATCCTCGGGCCGCCGGACGTCTGATCCCGTACCATCAGGAAGCGGTAGAAGTCACCATCACTGCTCACATCCGACTCCCGCCAGCGGAACACCACACCGATCCCGTCATCATCCCGCGGTGTCAGATCGGCGCTGAAGGCGATATTGATCCATTCCTCATCATATATCGCCATTGTCCCTTCGTAGTTAAACGCATATGGCAGACCCGGCGTTGGGGGGGCCTGGACGTTCGAGGCCTGATGGAGAGCGCCCGAGCTGACCGACCACTCAGCCGGCCCCTCCAGCGTGGCCGCCCCCTGGGTCACGATGGTCCAGCCCGAGGGAAGAACGCCGTCGGGAATACTGCCGAACTGTTCCTCAAAGAGGAAGTCGGGATCGTTGTTTACCGATCCCGGATCGGAGGGCGATCCGTCGCCGCAACCGGTAGCGATGAGGATAAGAATAAACAGTGTTGAACAGAGGGATACGGGTCGAATCGGTCGGATAATCCTCGGCAAGACGATCACCACCTCGGTATCAAGCGCGGCCCCCGGGATCGGGTCGGGATTCCGGCACCCCCGTTGGCTCTGCGTCGTCAACCCCCACAGCCGCCATTATAGCCTGAAGCGCTGTTCCGTGCTTACCCTTTTCGTCACTGCCGGTATCCGGTATGGTCGTTCAACTCGGGGACACTCCCTGAACATCCGATGGACACGGTATGCCGATGACACAGGAACTGAACAGATCGATCGGTCTGACCCGGGCTACCGCGATGGTCGTGGGAACCATCATCGGTGCCTCGATTTTCGTACAGCCCTCTCTCATCACGGATCAGGTTCCGAGTGTCACGGGGGTCTATCTGGTCTGGATTATTGCCGGAATCCTGACACTCTTCGGGGCCCTGGTATCGGCTGAACTCGCCTCGGCCTTTCCCCGGTCCGGCGGTGTATATGTATTCCTGAAGGAGGCCTACTCTCCTCAGGTTGGATTCCTGTGGGGCTGGGCGATGTTCTGGAGCATGCATTCCGGCATCATTGCCGCGATCGCCGTCGTGTTCGCGCGCTATACCGCCCATTTCATCCCCATGAGCGATGTCGCGGTTCAGGCTGTCGCGATTCTCGGGATACTCCTGCTCTCAATGGTCAACTACTTCGGAGTTCGCCAGGGAAGCGCCCTTCAGACAACGTTCACACTCGGCAAGATCGTGGCGATCGTGGTGATCATCATCGTGGGATTCGCGATCGGCGATCCCGCCGGCACGCTCCCGGGCAACACCGGTTCGGCTATCACGCAACCAGACATCGCTCACTCCGGTCTCTTCACGATCAGCGATTTTACCTTGGCCCTCGTCGCCGGGCTCTTCGCGTTCGGGGGGTGGCATATGGTCACCTACGCAGCGGATGAGACAATCAGACCCGAACGGACCATCCCTCGCGCCCTCCTCATCGGAACCCTTACCGTGACGGTCTGCTACATCGCGATGAACGCTGTGTATATGCACGTTCTGCCCCTGGAAACGGTCATGTCCTCAACGAAGGTGGCAGCGGATGCAGCCGACGCAGTGCTTGGAAGAGGCGGTTCGGCTGTAATGTCCGCTCTCGTCATATTCTCCACCTTCGGAGCGCTCAGCGGCATCATTCTGGCAGGCCCGCGCGTCTACTATTCCATGGCCCGGGACGGTCTGATCTTCTCCTGGATCGGCTCGATCCATCCCCGGTTCAGAACGCCATCCCGGGCCATTGCCGCCCAGGCGATCTGGTCATCGGTACTGGTAGCGACGGGTACATATGAAGCACTCTTCACCAGGGTTGTATACACAGAATGGATCTTCTTTGCGATGATGGCAGCGGGACTCATCATCCTGCGCCGGCGGCCGGGTTATACTCCCGCCTACCGGGTATGGGGTTACCCCTGGATCCCGATCGTGTTTGTGGTATCCTCAGTCGCAATCGTGCTGAATCAGATCATATCCGATCCGGTGGAGAGCGGTTTCGGACTGGGACTCGTGCTGATCGGTCTGCCGGCCTACGCGCTCTGGATACGAACCAACCGGGTCAGGAAGGAACATCCCCGTGAAGATCATTGACTTCCACAATCATCACTACCCCCCCGACTACATTGAGGCTCTCAGGGCCGAGCAGGGAGCTGTCAGAGTCACTGATGACGCTGACGGTAATCCCGTCCTCCATTCCCCCGGAGACTACAATGTGGCCGTTCCCGGGCATCGGGATATCACCTTCAGAGAGCAGGTACTGGAGGATGAGGGGATCGACATGCAGGTCCTGACGCTCACCTCACCCGGGACCCACCTCTCTCCTCCCGCACAGTCCGTGGCGCTCTCACGTATCGTGAACGATTCCTTCGCGAAGATCATGCGAAACAATCCCGATCGCTTCACGGCCCTCGGCACACTCCCCCTCAACGACCCCGGGGCTGCTGTCATTGAACTGGAACGTGCCATCCTTGAGCTGGGGATGCGGGGGATCATGCTCTTCAGCAATATCAACGGTATTCCGCTCCATCATGAGTCCTTCCTGCCACTCTATGAGAAAGCCGACGAGTTGAATGCCGTGTTCTATATTCACCCGATCCACCCGGTCGGTGTCGAAGCGATGACCGATTACTGGTTGATGCCGCTCGTTGGATTCACCTTCGACACGACCCTGGCAGCGGCCGGTCTCGTCTTCAGTGGAATCGTTGAACGGTTTCCCTCGATAACGTGGGTGCTCGCCCACCTGGGCGGTGCGATACCCTACCTGGCCGAGAGACTCGATCGGGGGTATCACGCGTTCGAGGAATGCCGGGAGCATATCAGCCGTCCCCCGAGTGAGCAGTTGAAGGATTTCTACTACGACACGGTCAACTTCGATCCGCATGCCCTCCAACTCGCCATCGAATTCGCCGGTACGAGTCATCTTCTGGCGGGGAGTGATTATCCTCACATGATCGGCAGTCTCAGCTCGATGGTGGAGAGTATCCTGATGTTGGACATCCCGGAGGATGAGAAGGTGGGCATCCTCGGGGGCAACGCTCAGCGGCTGCTGTTCTGAGGGAGCTCCGATATGTCACTGAAACCACTTCTCGTTATCCCCCTCATCACCGGCCTGATCTCTGCCGCGACGGTACCGGCTTCCGCACAGGTTTCTGACCTTCCCATCTCCCTGCACCATCGACAGGCGGGCGGGCTGGAACTGCTGTGCGCGAAACCGGGTATCCCTCTCGTGAGCGAGACCGTCCGTCATGCCATGGCATCATATCCCGAGGAGCGCGGATCTTCTCAGCCTTCCTTTGTCTGGCCGGTTATCGGCGGCCTGGCATCAAAGGTGGGAGGAAAGCTCATCTTCCTCCTCTATGATCTGGACATCTGGCACGCCGCTCCCGCCGTGTTCCTCCTCGATCCCCTCATGACCGCGTTCGGTGTTCATGTCGGCAACCGATATCATGGCAGCTTCGTCCTCGACCTTCTGACGTCCTATACCTCTTTCTACATCGCTACCTATGTTGCCTATGGGACCTTCTTCGGAGCCGGCATTCTGGAGGATGAGCCGGAGAACTGGAACGGACTCTATGCAAGTATGGGCGTCCAGCTCCTGGCAACCGTCGTGGTCGAACGACTGATCGGGGGAAGAAAGCGCTGACACGTCAAGGTTTAATTGATTATCAACACTCTGATAGCGCACATATAACATCTACATACATCTAGTTACATCATACCATATCATATATCGTATATATACGGTATCACACGCCTAACGCTTGCATGATACCTTATAATAGTCTTTATGGTAATATCGTTGCGGCTATCTGTTGCAATTCAGGTGGCATTTGACCCTGATTGAACATATTCAGCCAATTTCGTGCTTCAGTATCATTTGGCGAAATCAGGAGCCATTTATTGACAATTCTAGCAGCATCATCGTATTTATTCGTTGCTGCATAAGAGTACATGAGCCCCAGATACGATCTGAACATGTTCTGTGACAGTACAAACTGCTTATCAAGCACACTCTCGAACATCTGCTGAGCCCTTGTGCTGTCCCCGTACGCCTGCACCACCATGGCATGGAACGTCCGTGAGTCGGGGGGTGAGAGATCCACGATCCCATCCCCCCACTCGAGGAGATCGTATGCCCCCTTGACGTCACCTCGGCTCATGAGACCGTCAGCGGTCTGGGTGAACACCACCCGGTAGTTATGAAGGAGGATCGTAGTGTTCTCATCCTTGTAAATGCGTGGATCGGTGACACCCCGGTACTGGAATACTTCCCGCAGGTTATGTTCGGCGACATCAGCATCCACTTGCCGCCCGAGTGCCCCCGGCCTGATCCGCCAGGCGAAGCCGACCATCTCGCGATATGCCTCGAAGTACGCCTGATTCTCATCGGGTACCGTGATCGCAAAATAGATCGGGCGCTGCCAGTTATTGGCCGCGATGACATAGGCGACGATCTGGTCCTGGATACGGATCACCCTGTTGCCCGGCACCTTCCACTCGATCCCGGCGAATGCAAGAGTGGTATCGGCGGGGAAAGCCATATGGTTGATCATGCCGATGTCGCCGTCGGTAAGCACCATCGGGACTCCGGGATCCTCGTGCTTGATCTGCTTGATGTACCACTTCAGGTTCAGGATGCTGAGGTTCACGACCTTCACATCGGTCCGGATGCCCTCCACCGTCTGCAGATACCAGAGGGGGTAGGTGTCATTGTCGCCGTTGGTAAAGAGGATGGCGTTCTCTTCACACGACTGGAGGATGTTGTAGCCGTAATCCCAGGCGATGTAATCCCGGGAACGGTCGTGGGTATTGAAGTTCAGTATAAGTTGAGTAGTCACGAGCAGGACGCAGGTTATCCCCACGACTGCCGTCATGGTGCGCGGTATGCTTTTCCCCTCCCGGAGGTATTCCCGGATAACCGTCGCGATCCCTGCGGTGCCGAGTCCTATCCAGATTGCCGTTGCGAAATAACACCCGACATAGATGTATTCGCGATCCCGCGGCTGGGGATCGGGCATGTTCAGATAGACCACCAGTCCCAGCCCCATGATCGTCCAGAGAGCGAGATTCGCGAGGAAGGTTCTCCTGTTCCGTTGGAAATCGAACACGGCTCCCGCGACGGCGATGAAATAGAAGGGGATGAAGAATTCCGTCTTCAGGTACCGCAGGAACTGGAAATTGAGCTGGTATGACCAGAAATCAGCCCTCCGGTCGAAGATCCCCAGGAGCATCGATTCAGAACCGTACTGCTTTCGCTGGAGAACCTGCATGAAATTCTGCCAGTTCTCCGGATTGGTGATATCGATGGGGGGATTGAGTCCCGAACGGATATAGATGATGGTATAGATCGTGTATCCGAGCGCAAAGAGAACACCCGCCCCGACCCAGAGGTCGATCCGAAAGAGCGTCTTCCTGTCGAAATACCAGAGAAGGATGATGATCGACGGGATCGTAATGAGGATCAGCAGGTGATTGGCTGCACCTATCCCGAAGAGATATCCGATCAGCAGCAGCAGTGAGATGCTCTTCCGTGTTCTCTTCCCCTTGATATGCTGCAGCACCAGCCAGATGCAGAGCGCCGAGGCCATCATGGAGAGGGAATACACCTCTGCTTCCACCGCGTTGAACCAGGCGGAGTGACTGAAGGCGTAGGCGAGTGCCCCCGTACCGGCGGCTATCGCCTCCATCCGCGGTGAGAGCCCCGACTCGTTCGCGATCATGTCCTCCCCCGCTCCATCGACCCGCCAGAGCCGGAGCAGTTCCAGGATGATCCCGTAGAGCAGGAGCGCCGTGATCGCGGAGGCGATGACCGAAATGAAGTTGACCTGAACCGCGACGCCGAAGGGGGTCGGCAGCATCGCGAACAGCCGTCCCAGCAGGACGAAGGTGGGAGCGCCCGGTGGATGGGTGATGCCGAGGCTGTAGGAAGCAGCCAGGAACTCACCTGCATCCCAGAACGCGACGGTCGGAGCGATGGTGATCGCATAGACGATCAGTGATGTTAGCCCGACGATCCAGGCACCCGTGACGCGGGGATCAGATGGTTTCTGTATCATTCACGTTCTTCCGGAGTTTCATTGCCGTTTTGAATCTGATCAGATTATAGACTTCCCGAACAGTCCGCAAGTTCAAGAAATCCAACACTATTTCCCCGACATCTTCCAGGTTCGACCGTAGACAAGATCGTCAAAGGGTATGGCGATGCGCCGGAGCCAGGGATTGAGGCGGAGCATCCTCCGGATGGTGTTGTGGAAGAGATTCGATCGATGTGAAAAGGGACACACCGACATACAGATGCCGCAATCTGAGCTCGTCCGGCGCCAGTACGCATAACAGCGTTCCACCTGAGTCGGCCATTTGAGCACACCTCGAACCTCACTGCGCTCTCCATTATCGAGGGCTCTCGATGGACAGTTGACCGCACACTTCCTGCAATGGGTGCAGAAATGTAGAACCCCGAGGCTGATCGGCCTGTCGTAAGAGAGCGGGAAGTCGGTCGTCACCGCCCCGATTCTGACCCGGGTTCCATACCGGTCGGCGATGAATATGTTGTGGCGCCCCACTTCTCCAAGACCGGCTTCCACCGCCAGCGGCGGCAGTATGCAGTCATAATGAGCGTCATGATGTGACTTCGCCCGATAGCCGAGTTCCTCCAGAACCGCCGCCGCGGTTTTCGAGATGACCGCGGCCTGGTGGTACTGACGGGCGGATTCCAGCAGAACCTCGACCGCGGGAGCGTGCTGCATGGCGTCGAAGTCCATCTCCACGAGGAAAACGATCGCCGAGGGATGATCGAGCGACACCTCACAGCCGTAATCCTCTGCGAACCTCCCCTTATGGGTATAGATATACTCCGGCCGCAGCGCGGCGGCTCCCACCGCGACCGCTCCGAGCGAGCGTATCATCTCGCGCACCGCGCGATCACGATCTTCCGCTTTTCCGAGTCTCTCCCGCCATTCCTCCACGAAGGCCTGATCCGGTTTGATCGTGAAAATATCTTCAAAGAAGCGTTCCGCTTCCCCACTCATTCCGGGATGGGATTTCGCCGCCCCGGGACCCATGAGTGGAGGCATCGCCCTGATGCGGTCATCGACCCTCTGCAGCTCGGGATGGCGGGAGTAGTATTCTTCGAACTCCGGCGTCCCCGCCTTTCGAGCCATGCGGGAGAACATCACGTCGCGTTCATCCATCCGATCATTCGGGACCGGGACACCCTGTACCCGGCGCAGGTAATCGAGCGGCAGGAAGAGCAGCAGAAGAAGCGCGGCTGCGATCACGACTGATATCAGGGCAGCGGACATGGTAGAATAAAGATAGGAAGATCGGAGAGAACCAGACACCTATGGATATCCGGAAACTCGAAGATGCATGTGATATCGAATTCACCCGGACGGGCGGACCGGGGGGGCAGCACCGGAACAAGGCTGAAACCGCGGTTCGAGTGACCCACCGCGAGACCGGCATCGTGGTGGTCGCCTCCGATAACCGCTCTCAATATCAGAACCGTATCGCCGCATTTGAACGGCTCGCTGAGCGCCTCGAGGAACTCGAACGGAAGGAGGCCGCGGCCGAGAAACGCAAAAGGAGACGTTCCACCTCCCCTACCCGCGCGGCTCGTGAGCGTCGATTGTCAGACAAGGTGCGCCGGGGAAGGCGCAAGAAACTCCGCCGGCGCGTTAAAGCCGATTCAGAGGATTAGTGCCCTGTCACGCAACAACCGTCGCATTCGAGAGGCGCCGTATCCCGACCTGCTGCGTTGCGGCTCAACGTGATGAGGCGATCTCCCGTACCGCTTCTATCGCGGCATCGATGTGCGCTTCGGTATTGAAGGGTCCGATCCCGAACCGCGACGTACCGTGAATATCAAAGGTCCCGATCCCCACGTGCACAAGCGGGGCACACTGCAGACCGGTCCGAACCGCGATATTGTGGTCCACATCGAGCATTGTGCCGACGTCTCCGGATTCGAGTCCCTCGACGTTGAAGCTGAGAATACCGATATGGTTTTCAGGTGAATCTGCGCAATAGGTGATGACATTGTCTATCTCCTGAAGACCCAGCCGCAGCCGATCCCAGAGCGCGAGCTCCTGCTTGTGTATCTTCTCTATTCCCTCTTCCCTCAGCCACTTCTGTCCCGCGTGGAGCCCGGCCACTCCGACAACGTTCAGGGTTCCGCACTCCAGCCGGAAGGGATACTCCTCCAGATGCGTCTTCACGGCTGACCTCACCCCGGTGCCTCCCTGCCGGATCGCCCTGACCTCCACCCCCTCGGCGGTATACATCCCGCCGATTCCGGTGGGACCCATCAGTGATTTGTGGCCTGTGAAGGCAAGCATGTCCACGTTCATGGCCTGGATGTCGATACCCACCTGCCCCGCGCTCTGACTGCTGTCGATCGCGAAGAGGATCCCGGCCTCCCTGCACATCGCTCCCACCTCCGCAACCGGCTGTACGGTACCGATTACGTTTGAGGCGTGGTTCATGATCACCAGGCGGGTGTTCTCCCTGAACGCCTTTCTGAAGTCCTCGGGATCGACATAGCCCGCTCCGTCGAAATCGACATAGGCAACCTCGATCACACCATCCTGCTCCAGATGGTAGAGGGGGCGGAGCACCGAGTTGTGCTCAAGGTTCGTCGTGATGACATGATCGCCGCTCTGCACGGTACCCTGAATGATCTGATTGAGCGAATCACTGGCGTTGTAGCTGAACGTCAGCCGTTCAGAGTCAGTGCCGTTGAAGAGTTCGGTGAGCATCACGCGCGCGTCCTGCACGACCTCCTCGGCCTCCAGCGCCGCGTCGTATCCTGATCGCCCCGGACTGACCCCGTACTTCTGGTAGTACTGGTGCATGAAGTCATACACCGACTGCGGTTTCGGAAAGCTGGTTGCGCCGTTGTCGAGGTAGATCAGTTCATCCATGGTCAGGTTCCATATGCATGTGTCATGTTCAGGAGATCACATAAGGTTGGTGTATACCATATAGATGGAAATCAATACCAGCACGAATGTAAAGACCCGGAACGGCTCACACCTCTTGCGCAGACAGAGAGAGTAAGCCTAGTGTCATGTCAGGTGACAGACGTCGGCACCGAGAGTGATGCCGGGCTCGGCCTGCAAGGCGCGGCGGCGAGGCATAGCGGTGGCTATGGCGAGGAGGCGCAACACAGCAGGTCGGGATTCGGCGCCGCTCGAATGCGACGGCTGTTGCGTGACAGGGCACTAGATTCATTATTGGATTTCGTCCCATGACGCCCACACCGGCATGGAACGGGACCGACTGGCGGCACCACCATTCCACAGGAGAGACCTCATGCCCTTTTTCACCGGCCTGATCCGTTCAACCCGCTCGACTCTGGTCATTGGACCAGTGTGCGCCCTGTGCGTTCTGGCACTCACGGCGCCGCGCACACCAGCGCAGACCCTGCAGACCCCTGAGGAGTTCCTCGGATTTCCGGTGGGAGCCGACAACAAGCTCGCCCACTGGGACCAGATATTCGAGTACCTGCAGATGGCATCCGAATCTTCAGGTCGGATAATGATGGAGGTCCTGGGAAAGAGCACTCTGGGTCGGGATTTCCCGCTCATGACCATCACCTCGGCCGGGAACATGCGCAACCTCGATCGGCTCAAGGAGATCAACCGCCGGCTCTACGATCCCGACAGCATCACCAGCGAGGAGGAAGCGCGACGGTTGATCGACGAGGGAAAAGTGGTCGTCTTCATCACCTGCGCCATCCATGCTTCCGAGATCGGTTCGACCCAGATGATCCTCGAACTCGTGCACCGGCTCGCGACGGAGAACAGCCCCTACATCCAGAACATTCTGGATAACGTGATCTTCCTCCTGATCCCCAGCCTCAATCCAGACGGTCAGGCCATGGAGGTCGAATGGTTCAACACGACCTTCGGCACCGAGTATGAGGGCGCCGGGCTCCCGTGGCTCTACCACCACTACACCGGCCACGACAACAACCGGGATGCCTACATGTTCACCCAGGTGGAGACACAGCTGATCGGGAAGGTCCTTTACCACGACTGGTTCCCCGAGGTGTGGCTCGACGAACACCAGATGGGCGCATCAGGCGCTCGGATCTTCATCATGCCGGCCGCCGGACCTCCGAACCCGAACGTGGATCCCTGGATCTACCGCACTGCCGGACTGCTGGGATTCGCCCAGGCCCAGGCCCTCGATGAAGCGGGCAAGACCGGGGTGCTCTACGGCGAACGGTTCACGTACTGGTGGCAGGGGGCCATGGCGTGGACCGGCTGGTGGCACAACATGGTCGGCATGCTCTCCGAACTCGCTTCAGCGAGGAACATGGCATCCCCGAGCGAGACACCGGTGGCGCCGGAGGGCCCTCCGGCAGAGACTGAGTCGCAGCCGGCCGGTGGTCGGCGGATGGGCGGCGGCCCTCCCCGCGACCTGACGGCGAGACCGGAATACCTCGTGCCGTGGAGAGGTGGGCGCTGGAGCCTCCGCGATATCGTCGACTACGAGTACATCATCACCTTCGCCCTTCTCGACGCCTGCGCTGACATGCGCGAGAACATGCTGTCGGGCATCTACGTGGTGAATAAACGCACCGTCGAGAAAGGGAGGGCCGGCAATCCGTCGGCGGTGATCATCCCGGCCGATCAGCACGATGCTCCCACCGTGGTGAAACTGCTGCAGACGCTCAACATGGGAGGGTTGAAGATCGACCGTGCCAGGTCCGCCTTCACCGCCGACGGTGTTCAATATCCGGCAGGGACATACGTCATTCCGATGGCTCAGGTATTCCGCAACTATGCCAAGGACCTGCTCGAACCGCAGGTCTACCCCACCGACATTCCCCCCTACGACGTCACCGGCTGGAGTCTCGGCATGCAGATGGGGGTTGAGACCATCTTCGTGGACGACCTCTTCGATTACGATGGTGACCCCGTCGGGGCCGCGCCCATGCCGCCGGGGGGAATTACCGGCAGGGGCGACGTCTTCCTGCTCGATCCCAGGAACAACGATTCATTCACCGCGGCACTCCGGCTCCTCAGGGCCGGTCACGAGGTCGGGCGCTCGAGCGAACCGATAACGGTAGGCGACACCATCCTGCCCTCCGGCGTATTCGTGGTAAGCGGCTCGGGGGCGCGGGCTGATGTCGAGGCCGCCGCCGCCGAACTGGGGCTGACCGTGCGAGCGGTATCAAGGGCAAGAGCAGACATCACACTCACGCGCGCTCCCCGCGTGGCCCTCTACCAGCCGTGGGGCGGCAACATGAACGAGGGATGGACGAGATACGTGCTCGACACCTTCGAGTGGGAACCGATCACGATCCATCCCGAAGACATCCGCGATCAGAGAGGGCTGTTGAGGAAATACGACGTCATCCTCTTTCCCGACACCGGCCTGGCGGGGATCGTCCGGGGACAGACACGAGGAAATGTCATGCCCGAGTACCAGGGAGGGATTGAAGATTCCGGCCTGCTGGCCCTCAGGGAGTTCGTCGAGGATGGAGGAACGATCGTCACTCTGGGAAGAAGCACCCAGCTTGCGCTCGACGAGTTCGGCGCCCCGTTCGAGGACGCCCTGACCGGTGAGGCACGGCAGAACTTCTCCTGCCCGGGGTCGATCCTCGAGGTCGAGGTGGATGGACTGAATCCCGTGGGATGGGGCATGCCGGCGGCGGCCAACATCATGTACGGGCGCGATCTGCTACTCCGACCAACCTCATCGTTCGGTGCCTCGAGGACCTCGATCGTGATGAAGTTCGGTGATGAGAACCCGCTGAAATCGGGCTGGATCCAGGGACCCGAATACATCTTCGGCGCGGTCGGCGCGGCCACGTTCGATGTCGGTGAGGGCCGGCTGGTACTCCTGCCGGTCAGGATCCAGCGACGGGCACAGACCCATGGAGTGTTCAAGCTGCTCTTCAATCCCCTGATGAACAGTGTCGGGAGATGAGCGGGATACCAGACAGAGAAGGAGATCTGAGGATGCGAACTGTAACCCAATTACTACAGAGAGCGGCCGTGGCCACGGCCATGGTACTGCTCATCCCGCTGGTGACCGTGACGGCACAGATCACCACCGAGAACCTGGAGAATATTTTCCGGTGGCGGAACATTGGCCCCGCAAACATGTCAGGCCGGATCACCGATATCGAAGCCCTCGATGCCGATTACCGGTTCGTGGTCGTCGCATCCGCCTCGGGCGGTGTCTGGAAATCGGTGAACGCCGGCACGACTTGGGAACCGATCTTCGATAATTACGGCTCAGCTTCGATCGGATCGGTAGCCATCTTCCAGCCGAATCCCGACATCATCTGGGTCGGCACGGGGGAACCGAACAACCGGAACAGTGTAGCCTGGGGTGATGGTATCTACAGGTCAACCGATGGAGGTGAGACCTTCGACAACATGGGTCTGGAAGATACCCACCAGATCTCACATGTCCTGACCCACCCCACCGATCCTGATATCGTCTATGTGGGCGCGATCGGACACCTGTGGGGTTTCAGTGGCGACCGGGGAGTGTTCAAGACCACCGACGGCGGTGAGACCTGGGAACGTGTCCTCTATAACGGGCGCGAGACCGGTTGCAGCGCCCTCGTGATGGATCCGACCGATCCTCAAACGCTCTATGCCGGTATGTATCAGCGGCTGAGGCAGCCGTGGCGGTATGATGGCGGCGGCCCGAATGGCGGGATCTTCAAGTCCACCGATGGAGGACAGACATGGCAGAATCTCACGAACGGGCTCCCGCCTGGTGATACCGGCAAGATCGGGCTGGCAATCAGCCGGTCTGATCCGAACACGCTGGCGGCGTTCGTGGAGGCCGAACAGCTGCCCAGGGGTGAAACGGTCGATCCGGCCAACCCGAAATCGGGCATCTACCGTTCGGAGGACGCCGGCGCCACCTGGACCTTCATGAACTCGTTCAACAACCGGCCCTTCTACTACAGTCACATCTTCCTCAATCCAGAAAACGACCGGACGGTCTACCTCGTCACGGGGAGTTTCCAGATTTCAGAGGACGGTGGCACCACCCTGCAGCGGATGGGGGGCGGGATCCACGGCGATTACCACGCCATGTGGAGTGACCCGCACAATCCCGAACGGTTCTATATCGGCAATGACGGCGGCGTGTCACTGACCCATGATCATTCGGCCAGTTACATCTTCTTCGACCATCTCCCGCTCTCGCAGTTCTACGCGGTCGGAGTGGACATGCGCGACCCCTACTACGTGTACGGGGGCTTGCAGGACAACGGTTCATGGGGCGGACCGAGCAACAGCCGGGAACGTACAGGGATACTGACCGACCACTGGTACAACGTGGGCGGCGGAGATGGCTTCCACTGCCAGGTGGATCCCACCGACTGGCGGACGGTCTATGTGGAGAGTCAGGGGGGCTCGATCTCTCGGGTCGACGCCCTGACCCGCCAGAGGACCGGGATCCGCCCGGGCCAGAGGAATGTCATCAACTACGATGACTACGTGACCGACGAGATCCTGGAGAAGCAGGACGCCGCCGGCTGGGGGCGCTCCCCCTTCCGCTTCAACTGGAGCGCGCCGATTGTCCTCTCTCCCCACAACCCCCGGACCGTCTTTTTCGGCGGGAACGTGCTCTTCAAATCGGTCGATCGCGGTGATTCATGGATGATCATCAGTCCCGATCTGACCACCGACGATCCGGTGAAGATCGACCGCGACACCGGCGGACTGACGTCTGACGTGACCGGTGCGGAGAATCACTGCGCCATCATCACGGTCTCGGAATCGCCGCTCACGCCCGGCCTGATCTGGGTCGGAACCGACGACGGCAATGTCCAGATTACCCGGAACGGCGGCGCCAGCTGGACGAATGTGCGGTCAAGCGTCCCTGGTGTTCCCGACGGCCTCTGGGTGAGCCGCGTGGAGGCGTCGCATTTCGATGAGGGGACGTGCTACCTGAGCTTCGATGGTCACCGGAGTGATGATTTCACCCCCTGGGTATTCTCGACCTCCGACTACGGCCTGACGTGGACCCGGATCACCGATGGGATTCCCGGCGGACACTGTATCTACGTGGTCAGGGAGGATCTGAAGAATCCAGATCTTCTCTTCGCAGGCACCGAGTTCGGCTGCTTCGTCTCCCTCGATCGTGGTGCATCGTGGCATCGCTTCATGAGCGAACTCCCCACCGTGGCGGTCCACGACCTGGTGATCCACCCCCGCGAGAATGACCTGATCGCGGCGACCCACGGCCGGGGAATCTGGATCTGCGACGATATCAGCGCGCTGCAACTGGGCACGGCTGATGCGCGTGACGCAGACGCACAGCTCTTCGAGCCGAAGACCGCAACCCAGTGGTTGAACATCAATCGTGGTGGTTCGCGCGGTTCCCTCTTCTTCCAGGGTGAGAATCCGGCCCCGGGAGCGCTGATATCATTCTGGCTGAGGGCGTCACTGGAAGAACCAGCCGTGCTGACGATCAGCGATCTCGCGGGGACGAACCAGCGCACCTGGAGTACCACCGGATCCGCCGGCTTCAACATGTACTTGTGGGACATGACCTTCGATCCGACCGAACAGATGCTGGTCCAGTTCATCGAACGGCTGGGAACCCAGCTCGATTCCTTCGAGGAGACGGGTGACCTGACTCGTGCCCAGAGGCGTCAGATACGTCAGATCAGGGAAGCGCTGGAGGAGGAACAGTCGAACCAGGCGCTCATGGATCTGCAGCAGCAGTTCATGGAACTGCGCGGATTCGGCGGTGGCGGTGGATTCCGGGGAGGTGGCGGCGGTCTGAGAGGACCTTCCGCCGACCCCGGGATCTATCTCGTCAAGCTCATCGTGAACGGCGAGGAACTCACCACCACCCTCACGATCCGGGAGGACCCGCTGCTGAGTGGGGGTCGATAACTGCCTGAGAGGCGGGGGAGTTCATCCCCCGCCTCTCTCGCCGTGCATCTTTCTGAATGACAACCGGAGCCGATGATGGCAAAGAGTGACAGACGCTGGGTGACGTTCCTCACCGGTCTGGCCATGCGGCATTCCCGATGGACCCTTATCGGCGTCGGAGTAGTGACCCTCATCTCGCTCTTCCTGATCGGGCACCTGACGATTCGCATGAACTGGACCGACCTTCTGCCTGAGCACAATCAGTCGGCCATGCGGTATCGGGAGATCAGCGAACGGTTCGGCGAGGCGTCGATCGCGGTGGTGCTTGAAGGTGACCGGGACGCGATCGTGGCGATGGCCGAAGAACTCGATCCCCGTCTGACCGGGATGGAGGAACTCCGGAACGTCTTCGGGAAGATGCCGGTGGAGTTCATCCGCGATCACGGATTCGCCCTCACCAGGCCGGAGCAGTTCGACCGGATGCTCGACATGTTCTCTGACTGGAGCCTGACCGGCGCCATCAGGGGCATCAACGACGACTACGAGCGCGAGTACACCTCGAGTGATGCGAACATGTCCCGCGATGAAGTCGACATCGCGCGGAGCATGCTGGGCATCACCCGATCGCTCGAACTCATTTCCCGCTGCCTCTCAGGGGAGGGAACGCCTGAGATGATGGCTGAGGCCGCCGACGCCCTCAGCCTGGGGGAACCGTGGATGCTCTCCCTCGACCGGCAGATGCTGATCATCACCTGCACGCCGTTCGCCAGCATGAACGATATCGACCTCATGATCGAGACGGTCGCCAGGGTCGAGGAAGCCGTCGAAGAGGTCGCTGCGGACCATCCCGATGTTTACGCGAGCCTCACGGGACTAGCCAAGATCAGTCAGGACGAGATGCATAGTGTGGGCATCTATACCCAGCTCCTCTCCCTCATCGCCCTTGTCCTGATCTATCTGCTGCTGATGAAATCATTTTCCGGCAGGGGAGTGCCGCTCCTGGCGCTCGCCCCCCTTCTCGTAGGCATCTTCTGGGCACTCGGCGCACTCAAGATCATCTACGGCAGTCTCAACATCATGACCGCCATGATGATGCTGGTGCTGATCGGTCTCGGCATCGACTTCTCGATCCACCTGGTGACGCGGTTCCGTGAAGAACTGGCCCGCGGGGCAGACATGGAGGATGCCGTGAAGGTGATGCTCGGGAGGAGCGGGGTCGGAGTGATCACCGGCGCCACTACGACCGCGCTGGCCTTCTTCACCCTGATGGTTGGTGACACCCGGGGTGTGCACGAATTCGGTGTGGGTGCCGGCCTCGGGGTGCTCCTCACCCTGGCGGCGGTATTCCTCATGCTGCCCTCTCTGCTTGTTATCCGGGAGAGACGCCTGGCCAGGAAGACCACAAGCGGAGACAACCCGGAAGACGGAGAGGATCGAGCGAAGGCCACTGAGCCGGCGTCACTGTCGGGACCTGCCAGTGAAGGCTACCGCTGGATCGGTCAGATCGCGGCCGCCGGATACCGGCGTCCCGGCCTCTCCCTCGCGGTGATCGTCCTGGTCGTGGCGGCCTCGGTCTGGGCATCCCGACACACCGCGTTCGAATACGATTTCATGGAGCTGGAGGCAAAGGGGCTCCGGAGCGTGGAACTGCAGCGGGAGATCCCCGAACGCTTCGGTATGTCGGAGCACGCCGCCTGGCTGATAACCGATTCCGTGGAGGAGAGCCGCGCGCTGAAGGAGGAGTTCCGCGATCTGCCCGATGTGGGCGGCGTCGACGGCATCAGTGACTACCTGGTCTCCGGTGAACGGCTTGCAGACTACGCCCCGAAACTCATCGCCTTCCGCGAGCGTACCCTTGCCCGCGAGATCCCTGCCTGGCGGAGAGGAGACGGGGCCGCGCTCGCAACAGAGGTTGATCGACTATGGGACAACCTCGACCTGATGTCGAACCTGGCCTTCACAGCCGGTCTCGACCGGATCGTGAAGGTGATCGACCAGGTCACCGGGGTCGATTCGGAGACGGGTGAGACCGACCAGAATGCCCTGCTACCCACGATCTCGCGCCAGCTGCAGGCCGGGATCAGCGACCTGATCGCCCGCCCCTTTGCCGGGGTCTGGGCGGAGCGGCTTCATGAGAACCTCCAGCGGATGTCGAACCCCGCTTCGATCAGTATCGAAGAACTGCCCGCAAACATCAGGCGCACCTTTATCCCGCATACCGGTGAGGGTTACCTGCTCAACATCGTTCCGCGAGGATACCTCTTCGAGAAATCGAGCATGGAGCGTTTTTCGGAGCAGACCGAGGCGGTCGATCCCGCCGTCATCAGCACGGAGAAGCTGTTCCTGGTGATGATGGAAGAGACGCTGGCCGACGGCCGGGAGGCCGCCATCCTGGCCCTGATAGTGATCGCGGTGCTCCTCATGCTCCATTTCCGGGGTCCGCGGGGACTCCTTGCCATGGCGCCCCTGATTGTTGGAGCCACGTCGATGCTCGGGCTCATGTACGTCCTCGGCATGGAGTACAACTACATCAACCTGATCGCCGTCCCGATCATCCTCGGTATCGGGATCGACGACGGCGTGCACGCGCTCCACCGGTACCGGGGGGATCCGGGTGATGGATTGGAACGGGTCAGCAGGAGTTTCCGTATGGTTGGAAAGGCGATCCTGCTGACATCGGTCACCACGATGATCGGTTTCGGAAGCGTCGGGTTCTACGAGATGCGCGGCATGGCGAGTTTCGGCCAGGTCCTGGCCCTGGGAGTCGGCACCTGCTTCCTCGCGACGATCTTCGTGCTCCCGCCGCTGCTCAGGATCTTCCACCCCGATCACCGGAAGTGAGTGTGAGATCGATCCCTGATCCCCTGGCGGAATACCAGCGACGTCTCGAACGGGCGGGCGCGACGGTCGAACGGCTCCGGCTGCGGTCGGAGCGTATATCCAATCTGCGAGTCGCCATCGCCTTCACCGGGATCGCTCTGGCCATATTCGCCCTGTCGACCAATGTGATCTCAACCAGCTGGGTCGTCGCGCCGCTGGCCGTCTTTATCGTCCTCGTCATCCTGCATGCCGGAACTGAGCGAGACACGAGGCGGGCCTCTCTGATCGTGTCGTGGTACGAGGAGGGGATCTCCCGTCTTGAGCACACCTGGCATGGGAGGGGAGTCCAGCGAAGCGATCTGGCCTCCGATGATCATCCCTATGCGGCCGACCTCGATCTTTTCGGCCCCGGCTCCCTCTTCGAACTGCTCTGTACGGCGCGCACGCAGGCGGGTGAAGAGACCCTGGCGTCATGGCTGCTCGGTCCGGCCCCAACCGATGAGATCAGGACCCGTCAGGAAGCAATCGAGGAACTCAAACCTCAACTCGACTTCCGGGAAGATCTCTCGATACTCAGCGGCGGACTCCGCTCCGCCGTCGATCCGGAACGACTGCAGTCGTGGGCCGAATCCCCCTCTCTCTTCGGTTCCGTAGCGGTGAACGCATACCGGGCCGCGGCGTTCATCCTGTCGGCCGGACTCATCTCCACCTTCATCCTCTGGGCCGCGGCGAACGCGAGCCCCCTCCCCTTCTGGCTCTTCGTCCTGGCCATCTGGGGCTTTTATTCCCTGCATGGCGGAAAGATCATCCGGATATCCCTTGTCCTGGAAGGGCCGCGCAGGGAGCTGAAGGTTCTGGCGCGTGTGCTCCGCCGTCTGGAGGAGCAGCCGGCAGCGTGCGATCGCCTCAACCAGCTCAGAGGTTCCTTTACCGCGGGCGATCTCACGGCATCAAAATGCATCAACCGTCTCGACCGCCTGATCTCCTGGCTGGATGCCGGTCGGAATGCCGTCTTCGCGCCACTGGCCTTTAGCCTTCTCTGGCACTTTCATCTCACGCTCGCGATCGAGGCATGGCGGAAGAGAGCCGGTGGTCTGGTCGGTCAGTGGCTCGAAGCAGCAGGAGAATACGAGGCCCTCTGCTCACTCGCCTCATACGCCTGGGAACATCCGGATGACCCCTGCCCGGAGATCACGGATGAGGGACCACTCTACGAGGGGGATGATCTCGGGCATCCACTCCTCCCGGTTGACGAGTGCGTCACGAACTCTGTCCGCCTCGGACGGGATGTGACCGGATGGGTGGTGAGCGGTTCGAACATGTCGGGGAAAAGCACACTGCTCCGCACCATCGGGGTGAATGCCGTTCTCGCCTTCTGCGGAGCCCCTGTCCGGGCCAGGCGACTCCGGATATCCCCACTCGCGGTCGGTGCGACCATCCGGATAGAGGATTCCCTGCAGGCTGGACGCTCGCGTTTTTACGCTGAGATCAGCCGTCTGAAGCAGCTCCTCGATATCGCCCACGGGGAGAGCCCCCTTCTCTTTCTGCTCGATGAGATCCTGCACGGCACCAACTCCCACGACCGGGGCGTGGGCAGTGCCGCGATCGTGCGGAGCCTGGTGGAGACCGGCGCGATCGGGTGTGTCACAACCCACGATCTCGCCCTCACCAGGGTGGCTGAAGAATTGGACGGTCAGGTGGTGAATATGCATTTCCGTGATGAACTGCGGGATGGTGAGCTCATCTTCGATTACCACGTGAAGCCGGGTATCCTCGAGCGCGGCAATGCTCTCGACTTGATGCGTTCGATCGGACTCGATGTGTAGTTTCCTGTCACGCAACAACCGTCGCATTCGAGCGGCGCCGTATCCCGACCGGCTGCGTTGCGCCTCCTCGCCTAAGTACACCGCTGAATCAGCTACCTGTCCCGTTTGATCCCCAGGTAGGCGATCAGCTTGAAGACAAGCCGGGCTGCCACCGAATCGGATCCGTGCAGACCTTCACCCGGACAGAGCTCGACCACATCGGCGCCCACCACCCGCTTCTCCCTGCAGAGAGCGCGCAGGAGCGAGAGCGTCTCATACCACTCGAGACCGCCGGGCACCGGAGTTCCCACTGCCGGAACAAGGGAGGAATCGAGACCATCCAGATCGATGGTCACGTACACATCCTCACCCGGGATCGCCGAGATGATCCCGGCGGTCCGCTCCTCAACGCTGCCGGTTCTCTCTTGAGCCAGAAAGGTTGTCCGCAGTTCACCATCCAGCAGCGGCGCCTCGCTCTCATCAACCGATCGGATCCCTACCGCGGTCACATGCACTCCCAGCTCCATGATCCGTCGCATCGGGCAGGCGTGGTTGAAGGGAGAGCCGTTGTAGGTATCCCGCAGGTCGGCGTGGGCGTCGATCTGGAGCACGCAGAGATCGGGCCACACTTCATGGTGTGCCTTTACCAGTGGCCAGGTTATCGAATGTTCCCCCCCCAGGGAGATCAGCGTTCTCTCTCTGCGGAGAAGACCGGAAGCGAGCGTTTCAATCGCCTCCATCGCGGCGGCGGGTTCACGGGGGAGTTCAGGGATGGCGTGGGTGGCGATCCCCCCTATCGTTGTCGCCGGCTTCCCCCTCACCTCCTCGTCGTAGCACTCGATGTGAGTGCTCGCCTCCAGAATCGCGGCGGGGCCGTCGGCCGTTCCGCTCTTCCACGACACGGTCAGATCCAGCGGCAGCGGCAGTATCAATGCCCCACTCCGCTCCGGATCGGAGAGTTCCGGCGGCAGATCGAGGAAACGCATGTCAGACGCCCTCGGATCGTTCTCCCGGGCCGACCACTTCGATCTCCCGGCTGATACGTACCGCGCACCAGTCGCGGCCGCACATGGAACAGTAGTCCTCATCCGGGCATTCATCTTCATCCCGGTATGCTCTGGCGGTCTCGGGATCGAAGGAGAGCCGGATGTGCTCCTTCCAGTCGAGATCAGCCCGGGCCCGGGTGAGCGCGTCATCGGAATCGCGGCTGCCGGGGATGCCGAGCGCGACATCGGCGGCGTGGGCCGCGATCTTGTAGGCAATGCAGCCCTGCTTTACATCTTCCTTCTTCGGCAGGCAGAGATGTTCCTTCGGGGTGACATAGCAGAGTATCGCGGCTCCGTGATATGCGGCGGCCGTGGCGCCGATACACGATGTGATGTGATCGTATCCGGGGAAGATGTCGGTTACGAGCGGTCCCAGCACGTAGAAGGGGGCTCCGTGGCAGATCCTCCGTTCGTACTTCATGTTGTACTCGATCTGATCGAACGGCACATGACCCGGACCTTCGACCATCACCTGGCAGCCGGCCGCCCAGGCCCGTTCGGTGAGTTCCCCCAGGGTATCGAGCTCACGCATCTGGGCTTCGTCAGTGGCGTCGGAGAGCCCTCCGGGTCGCAGCCCGTCACCGAGGGAGAAGGCGACATCATACTCACGCATGATGGCGCATATCTCATCGAAGAGATCGTACATCGGGTTCTGTCGACCGTGATGGATCATCCATTTGGCAAGCAGGGATCCACCCCGGCTCACGATGCCGATCAGTCGATCCTTGATGTAGGGGATATGCTCCCGCAGCAGGCCGGCGTGGATCGTGAAGAAATCAACACCCTGTTTCGCCTGCTTCTCCATCTCTTCGAGGATATCGGCGTGGGTCAGGTCCTCGACACTCCTGCCGATGATCATCGAATAGATCGGTACGGTTCCGATCGGAACGGTGGCATGCCTGATGATCGCCTCACGGCATTCATCCAGGTTCCCGCCGGTTGAGAGATCCATAGCTGTATCAGCGCCCCAGCGAACCGCCCACTCGAGCTTGGCGATCTCTTCCTCCATACCGGAGGCAACCGGTGAAGCGCCGAGGTTCGCGTTGATCTTGGTGGTCGCGGCCCGGCCGATCCCCGTCGGATCGAGACCATATGAGAGATGGATCCGGTTTGCGGGGATGATCAGGCGTCCGGCGGCTATCTCCTCACACACCTGCTCCGGGGTCAGGTACCCTTCCCGCCCGGCGACCCGAACCATCTCGGGCGTCACGGTCCCGAGCCGCGCGTGTTCGAGCTGCGTAGCGGCCTGGAATCCGGACGGAGGAACGGCGGAACCGTCATCCACCAGCCAGTCGGGGGGCAGGAAATCCCGGGCCGTCAGCTCGGAGGGTTCGGGCATGCCCGGTGTGTCGGGAGAACTGAAGGCATACGGGGTGCCGATTCCGGCCGGACGGGCGAAACTGCCCGGAGTACTGCCCGCGCCCGTGCTTGAGGGATCATTACCGGAAGTCAGGTGTCCGAAGTGATGAGAGTCGTTATCTTCAGCGCGATGAGCGCTCATGGTGCACCTCTTCTACTTTCCTACGCCGTTATTACCCGGATCAGGTTCGAGGGTGTGTTCTCAGTCCCGCGTGTCCGGCGGGACACCCCTAGGCTGAGGCAAGATACGGGGCTGCCGGAAAATCGGCAACCACACGGCTGAACAGGATGCAGTACGAAGTGGATTACGGTACGATGTGCCAGGAGCCTGTCGGAGAAACCGACGATAGCGAGGGTTACGCCGACAGTCTCCTGTTGTTCACGTGTCATACATTTTGCAGACAATGGTAAAGATGCCATAACAACACGACCGAAAGGGATATTCAGCAATCCATGCAAGACATAGTCATCAATCCGGATAATGTGAAATCGGCCGACATCATCGTAGGCATTCCCTCCTACAACGAGGCCGACAGCATCGCCTATCCCGTCGACGTCTCCGATAAAGGACTGCGCGAATTTTTCGGCAACCTTGACGCCGTCATCATCAACGTCGACAACAATTCAGGCGACGGCACGAAGGATGTATTTCTGAACACGCCCACCAGAACTCCGAAGGTCTACATCTCCACCCCTGAGGGCGTGACGGGGAAGGGAAACAACATCCGGAATCTCTTCCGGGCGGCGGTGGAACTGAACGCCCGGGCCGTGGTCATGGTGGACGCCGACCTCAAGAGCATCACCCCTTCATGGATCAGGTACCTCGGCGAGCCACTCATGGGCAGGTTCGACTATGTCACACCGATCTACGTGCGGCACAAATACGATGGCACCATCACCAACAACATCACCTACCCGCTTCTCAGAAGCCTGTTCGGGCTCCGCGTTCGGCAGCCGATCGGCGGTGATTTCGGCTTCTCCGGCACCATGGCCCGGGCATTCCTCTCCGAGAAGCTGTGGAACGACAAGATCGCGAACTTCGGTATCGACATCTGGATGACCACGATCGCCATCGCCCGCGGATTCAATGTGTGTCAAGCCTTCCTCGGCAGTCCGAAGGTCCACAGGGCGAAGGATCCCGCTGAGGATCTGAGCACGATGTTCACCCAGGTCGTCTCCACCCTCTTCGACCTGATGATTGAGTTCGAGTACCTGTGGAGGGGGCTTGAGGAGAGCAGGCCGAGCAGCATTTTCGGCTTCGGCCTGGGAGTCGACGAGAAACCGCCGGAGGTCCATGTAAGCACCGACAAACTCTACGAGAGCTTTGTCAATGGATGCCATGAATACAGGGATCTCTGGGAACAGATCCTTCCCATGCCCGAAATGATCCAGTGCCAGAAGCTCGTCGAAGAGACCGATGTCGACTCCTTCTACTACCACAGTGACCTGTGGGCCAGGATTATCTTCAACTTCGCCGTGGCCTACAAGCAGGGCATCGTCGATAAGACCCGACTCCTCGAATCGCTGATCCCCTTCTACCATTCGCGCGTTCTCTCATTCGTGAACAAGACGCTCAAGCACGGCATCCGTGAAACCGAGGAGTACCTGGAGAACATCATCAGGGTGTTCGAGGCGGAGAAATACTATCTCATCAAGCGGTGGGATGAATCGAGGAACAACCAGGACAGCCTGCTCTTCGAATAGTCCGGGGCCGCGTCCCGCCGGACATCAAAGCCCCGCGATCACCCTCCAGAGGTTCGCCACCAGGAAGCAGATCACGATGGCGATAGCCAGGGGCATCAACGCCCCGACAACCGTCCATTTCCTGCTCCCTGTTTCCTTCCACGTCGTCAGGATCGTTGTGGAACACGGATTGTGGAGGAGGCTGAAGAGCATCAGGCAGATCGCTGTCAGCAGGGTCCATCCCTGATCCCCTACCAGGATTCCCTGCAGTTCCGCAAGACCCGTGATATCCACCATTCTGGTCGCGCCGCTGTATGCCATCAGGATCGCCGGAACGACGATCTCATTGGCGGGTATCGCGATGATGTAGGCCAGAATGATCACCCCATCGAGACCGATCGAGTTCCCGAAGGGATCGAGTGCCGACGAGAGGATGATCGTGAGGCTCTGCTCACCTATGTGGATCGCGCTCAGGAGCCAGATCAGCGCACCGGCCGGCGCGGCCATATAGATCGCCCTCCTGAGCACAAACAGCGTGCGGTCGATGATAGAGGTGTAGAGGATCCTGCCGATGTTGGGACGACGGTAGGGAGGGAGTTCGAGGGTGAAACTGGATGCCTCTCCCTTCAGTACCGTACGGGAGAGAAAGGCCGATACCAGCAGGGTTATCACGACCCCGACAACCACCACCATCACAACCGTTCCGGCAGCGGCGACTGAGGCCAGCGCTGGTGAGACCGCCGTGCCGACGAAGATCGTCGCCAGCATGATGAGTGTCGGGAACCGGCCATTACAGGGAACGAAGTTATTGGTCAGTATGGCGATCATTCGTTCCCGCGGAGAATCGATGATCCGGGTGGCGATAATACCTGCGGCGTTGCAGCCGAATCCCATGCTCATGGAGAGCGCCTGCTTGCCGTGGGCTCCGGCCCATTTGAAGAAGCGGTCCATGTTGAACGCCACACGCGGCAGATACCCCAGATCCTCGAAGAAGGTGAAGAGAGGGAAGAAGATCATCATCGGGGGGAGCATGACGGCGACGACCCATGCCAGTCCCTTATAGGTACCGTGCCAGATGAAACCGGTGACCCACCACGGTAAACCAATTGCTTCAAAGAGAGCGGCCCCCTGCGCCTCTATCCAGAAGAGGGCTGTGGCGATCATGCTGGAGGGAACATTGGCGCCGGAGACCGTAATCCAGAACACCGCCGCCAGACCGAGGAACATGAGCGGGAGCCCGAAGATGCGGCTCGTGATAATGCGGTCGAGTGCCCGGTCGAGATCACTCCGGCGATCGTGCCTGACGGTTACGTACCTGCGGGTCAGGTTGCCGGCGTCAGTGTAGATCGAATCAACCAGGTGGTCGCGCAGATCGGCGCCCAGCCGTCGCTGCAGCAGATCGGCCTGCGACAGCACATCCCGCGAGGCGGTCGGCCCCGCCATCAGCGGTCACCTCCCGCAAGCTCGCCGATACTGCCGTCGAGCAGGGCCTGTCGAACGTTGTAATCACCGTCCAGAAGCCGCAGAGCAACCCATCTTGAGTTCGGCAAACCGTGATGAAGGTCCTCGATCATCGGGACGAGTTCGTCGAGCGCTTCCTCGAGATCGCCGGTTATCCGCAGTCGCCGGGGTTCCGTCATGGTCTTCCCCTCGACCATCCGCGTGACCGCGCCGATCAGATCGTCGAGGCCCTTGCCGAACCGGGCGGTGGTCGGAACCACCGGTACTCCCAGTTCCTCAGCCAGTCCGGCGTGGTTGATGGTTATCCCTCTCCTGGTCGCCTCATCCATCAGATTGAGACAGACCACCACGCGATCGGTGATCTCAAGAACCTGCAGCACCAGGTTCAGGTTGCGTTCCAGCGAGGTGGCGTCTACCACAACAACCGTGCAGTCCGGTTTCCCGAAGAGGATGAAGTCGCGAGCGATCTCCTCGTCCACCGATGCGGAGAGTAGTGAATACGTTCCGGGAAGATCGATGAGATTGAACCTCTTCCCGTCATGGACATACGTGCCCTCCGCCCTCGTCACGGTCTTCCCCGGCCAGTTGCCGGTGTGCTGTCGCAATCCGGTGAGGGCGTTGAATACCGTGCTCTTGCCGGTGTTCGGATTGCCGGCCAGCGCAATCACATAGTCAGTGCCTGTTTTCTCTACACGCATTCGAGCAACACCATTTCGGCCTGTTCCCGGCGCAGGGCGATCATGGTCCCTCGCACCCGGTAGGCACGGGGTTCTCCAAAGGGGCTCGTCAGATCAACCACGATTTCGGCACCCGGCGTGAAACCGAGATCGAGGAGGCGCCGCCGTGTAAGGCCGCGACAGGTATCGTCCAACCCCTTCACTACTCCGGCCTCACCCAGTTCGAGAACGGAGAGCAGCCTGAAAGGACCTTCAGCCACATGCTTCTCCGGTACCGATGCCACCGTAATGTTGGCGGCAACGACCGACGCGACAACGAACTCACGCTCCTCGGTGAAGAACCTGATCTCACTCGATGAGCGTTCGAGGATACGCACATCTTCCCCGAGACGGAGCCCTTCGGCCAGCAGCTGCACGTAGACCTCATGCGGTTCGTCTTCGAGGTGGATGATCCTTCCTGTAAGGTCGAGCGGCCACCGGGTCAACGGCATGCCCGTTTCATCTTCCACCTCACCATCTGAGGTCGGAATCGGGTCACCGTGCGGATCGAAACGGGGATAACCGAGCCGCGCATCCAGCTCATCGGCCTCCGTTGGTGACAGGAGGTGCTCTGCCTTCTCCGCCCTGATATGGAATTCCACCTCTTCCACATCGGTCTCGTCGGCGAGATAACGCTCCCAGAGACGATGCGCCCTGATCACCTGGAGGGCATAGCTCCTGCCGCTGCTCGTGAGGACATAGCCTTTATTCTCGGGGCGGGTGTATCCATGCTGGATGAGTTCGCTCACCATTTCGGCCGCTTCCCCGGTGGTGATTCCCACGATCCCGGCGATCGACTGGATGGTGGCCGGCTGTCCTTCATATTCCTGCTTGTGCAGGTGCTTGAGAGCATCCTCCCGTCTGACCCGGGCCGTTACCTCCCGGGCGGATTGCCATCGCCAGAACCAGCCGGTTCCCGGGCGGAACGCCGCCCAGAACACAATCCCTGCCATGAGAGCGACGATGAGTGAGAAGAGAGGGTTGGACACGGTTTCCGATCGATCTCCCGCAAAGGGTACTCCGGAGGGGTGTCTCCCGAAGCGTACCTGACCCGTAGCAATATTTAGGTTAGCCTAATTATTACGATAGAATACTGGCTTGTTAGATGAATGTCAACGCAAGAAGCCCGGCAGATTGACGCCGCGATCGCGCAAAAGAGCCGTTTTCGGACGAGAATCGATGTAGTTCCCGAGGCGAAAACGAGAGGAAGAGCCGTTTTTGGACGGGAACTAACGAAGGATCAGGAGTTTTCGGGTACTCCTGGCGCCACCCGCCCTGAGTTCCATCAGGTAGATCCCGGAGGGCACTCTTCTCCCCAGATCATCGTAGCCATCCCATCCGGGGAGCTGTGCGTAGAACCGGTTCTCAAGGGAGCCGTCTATCAGGGTTGCCACGTGCCGTCCGCGGACATCGAACACCTTCAGAGTCACCGACGACCATCCGCTCCCCAGCCCGGAGAGGTCAGCTGAGGCATGGAGGGGTCTGCTGCTCGAGGGATTGGACGGGTTCGGGAAGGGAGTTCCCAACAGTATCGATCCGGTGCCCGCTTCGGTGTTCCCGGTCGTTGACGACCAGGCCTCCACCCGGATGTTATCGATGCTCCAGCCGCCTTCCAGATCGTAGGTATTACGATATCCCGTATACCATCCAAGCCATAATCGGTCGGTACCCACGAAGGGGGTCAGATCAACCTCGATCTCTTCCCATCCCTCCCGGTTCCCGGTTGTGTAATAGATCACCGGGTCGGCATCGACCGTCCGATCCGGAGGAAGGGGGCTGACGTATGGATTGGTACTGACGATGATCGCCGCGATATTCCGCGGACCGACGAGCTGTCGCCCCATGAATCTGAGCACGGCGCCATGATACTCCCGCAGGCTGATCGGCGCCCGGAGAGCGATCAGGTTCTCCCGGTGGGTTGCATAGCCGTTCGGCGCGTCAGAGATGCTGTACGATCCGGCATACGGTTCGATTTCCGTGAGAGCGAACCCGCCACTGAGATTCCAGCCGGAGAGATCATCTTCGGCATCCTCCTGCAACAGGAGATCAGGCTCCCCCACCATCACCCCGATCGTGTCGATCCGGGTGTACCCGTTTGCGGCGTCGACCCGGAGCGCGAATTCCATCCGCCTCCCCCGCGGGACGGCATCAGCGCGGATCCGAAAGGTGTCGGTGACCTTCCTGCCCTCTCCGACCGCGAGATCGCCGATCACGGAGGTACCATCGAGTACTATCGCGCCAGGACCGAGAACGGCCAGCGTGGCTGTTGCTCCGGTTACTGCCCTGGTGAAACCGGCGTTGGTCCAGGTAACCGTGATATCCACCGTCTCACCAGGGTCTATCCAACCGTTCCCGTTTCCCGTGACCTCAACGGTCTCTACATCATCGGGCAGGAGAACCCCGCCGGCCATCCAGGCGGTCAGGTAATTGGGACCGATCTGTTCCCGTATCAGCGTGGGGATACGAAGTGTCGGCGGCCAGAAGTAATCGAACCAGGTACCTACCTCCGGTACCAACGCCATCACGCCGCGATCTCCGTACTGCCAGTCGACGGCGCCGCCGTTCGTGTGGTACCCGATCATTTCTGTGCCGGTGCCGTACGGATAATGGTTGAATGTCGAGAGGCGCCTGATCCATCGATGGTAGGCCTCCAGACTGTCCATGGGAGTCGAAGTGTATCCCCACGGGTAGAGATAGACATTGCTGTAGGCGTGATAATTGAGACAGAACTGGAAGGGTCGCCGGTCGAATACCGCTCGCACCGCCCGGGTCTCCGGTTCACTGAACGGCGTCGCTCCCCGGTATGTCTCTGAGCCCGGATCAGGGCTAGAACCGACATCATCCTCACCCCATTTGTACCCGAAGTTCCGGTTCAGATCGACGCCGTCCACATCGGGATTAAAGGTTCCATCGCCATCATTGTCGCGCTTGTTCTTGCGCCACATCCCTCCCCCACCCGGACGCCAGACCTCATTGAAATAATAACCATCCGGATTGATAACCGGCACGAACCAGAGTTCCCGCGATGCGAGCAGGGAGAGGATCGTTGGATCGTTCGCGGTCCAGCCCCTGGCCATGTCCTCAACGAATGCCAGGAGCTGCATGACACTGATCGGTTCGCGGGCATGGGTCAGGGAGTTGTAGAAAACCGCCGGCCGGCCCAGGTCAGGAGAGGCGGGATCGGGACCGTCTGATACGACGAAGGCCCAGATATCCCGCCCTTCGAGCGAGGTGCCGACGCTGAACTTCGGACTGATGATCCCGGGATATGCCGTTGAGAGTTCGTCGACCTTTGCGAGCACTTCGGCGAGTGTGAAATAACCCCCCATACTGCCGGGCCCCAGGGAGGCATCGAGACGACTCGCGAACCAGGCCTCCACATCCTCGTGCATGATCTGGAAGGCGATACCGGCTGCCCGGAGTACTTCGAGTTCCTTCTGGTCAGCGAAGACCACCGCGTCTCCGCCAAAGGGACTCACCTGGGCATCGAGGCCGAGGCGGGCGATCAGGGCCAGCTCGGTCCGGACGGGAGCCCTGATCGTGATCATGGCGATCCGCTCCGGCCCCTGAGCTTCAGCCTGCAGGGGCCAGGCGATCACGATCGCCGTGATTATGGCCAGCGCCCTGTAACGCAGGACCGGATTATCCGTCCTGGACCTCATCAGCGCGCTGGTTATAGCCCGCGATCTCCGCATCAATCTTCTCTCTGCATAACGCGGAAGCCTCTTTGATCGGCACTTCGGTTGTTATCTTGTCGATCCGGCTGAGCACTTCCGCGACACCTTTATCAAGCGCCTTCCGCCCGATCGTCACACGGAGCGGAAGCCCGAGCAGGTCGGCATCATTGAACTTGGCGCCCGCCCTGATATCCCGGTCGTCGTAGAGAACCTCGACACCTGCGGCCTGCATCTCTTCGTAAAGGGTCTCTGCAGCTTTGACGACCTCATCATCTCCCATGTTCACCGCGAGCAGAAAGACGTGATATGGCGCGATCGACGCTGGCCATGTGATACCGTCATCATCCGCCCGGGTTTCGATCGCCGCCGCCGCGATCCTCTCCACGCCGATCCCGTACGAGCCCATCACGATCGGCTTCTCCTCTTCATTTTCATCCTGGAAGGTCGCGCCCAGCGCCTCTGAGTACTTTGTACCCAGCTTGAAGATGTGTCCCATCTCGATCGCGGTGATTATCCGGACCGGCTCGCCGCAGACAGAACATGCCTCACCCTCGAGCACACTCCTGAGATCGGTAAAGGCGAGCACCTTCACATCACGCGCCAGATTCATATGCACCACATGGTAATCTTCACGGTTCGCGCCTGTGGCACCGTCGAGGAGCCCTTCGAGCGACCGGTCCGCGTAGATCCTGAGGCCCTCGGGAGCCCCGACCGGCCCGACGAATCCGGCCGGCGCTTTCATCACCCTCAATACTTCCTCGGCTTCGGCCGGCCTGACGGGGCTTCCGGCCGCTAACGATGCCTTCGCCTCGATGAGATCGTGGCTTCCGGGAACCAGGAACATCACCGGTTCATCCTCGGCATCCATATACACCAGGCTCTTGACCAGTCGCTCAGCGGGGATACCCAGAAACTCCGAGACATCCTCGATCGTACGTTTTTCAGGCGTGTGCACCTCCTCGATGGGCGATTCCTCCCCGGGAGCCATGTTCCACGCGGTGCCGGCGACTTCCACGTTTCCGGCGAATCCACATTTGTCGCACACCACCGCCCTGTCCTCTCCAGAAACTCCCTCAACGAGGAATTCCTGGGAACCGGTTCCCCCCATCAGTCCCGACGAGGCCCGCGCCTCGAAGTATTTGAGTCCGCAGCGCGTGAAGATCCTGCGGTAGGCCATGGCGTGAAGGTCGTAGCCGTAGTCGAGCGCTTCCTGTGAAACGTCAAGAGTGTAGGAGTCTTTCATGATGAACTGCCGCGTCCGGAGAAGCCCCGAACGGGGACGAGGTTCGTCCCTGAATTTGGTCTGTATCTGGTACCAGATCTGTGGCAGGTCCCGGTAGGACCGGATCTCGTTCCGTGCGATATCCCCGACGACTTCCTCATGCGTCGGGGCAAGCAGCATTCCTCTCCCCTTGCGATCCTTCAACCTGAACACATCGTCCCCGAAATCCTCGTTCCTGCCTGTCTCGTCCCAGAGATCGATCGGATGAAGCGCCGGGAAATGGAATTCCTGTCCGCCTATCGCGTTCATCTCTTCCCTGATGATCTGCATCGCCTTCAGCAGGCTCTTCCAGAGAAAGGGGAGGTAGGAGTAGAGTCCGGCAGCGAGGAGGCGTACCATGCCCCCTTTGAGCATCACACGATGGCTCACCACCTCGGCATCGGATGGGGTTTCCTTGAGCGTGGGAATAAATGCGGTCGACAGACGCATGCTGTTCTCTCAATTGCTTATCTGGTTAACATGTTCAGTGTGGATGAGCGGCGGGAATATAGGT